>SAMEA104315424__coassemble_635_pt1 | contig 23483 bp, 36 predicted proteins | sample SAMEA104315424__metabat2_low_PE_013 | metagenome-assembled genome bin SAMEA104315424 (sample SAMEA104315424) | gut metagenome | biome: Monkey gut; feature: monkey-associated habitat; material: faeces | place: China | collected 2013 | reverse complement strand
GTGTTCGAGGGCATGATACACTGGCGGCAGCGGTGCACGCGAGCCTGCACGGCGACTGGAGGTGATGATATTGATGTTTCCGCCCAATACCTTGCGGTACACCGCCTTGCGGACCGCCTTGTACGCCTCCCGCGTGGAGAGACGCAGGGCGTACTGTTGCGTGATGCCCTGCGCCTCCGTCATTACCTTACGGATAACGGCGCGTATCTTGCGCTCCATATCCGGGTCGGAGGTCAGCAGCCGCTCGATGCGGGCGTTATTTTCAACGTGAATAGTCGCCATACAACACGGGCGGATAGCAGGATAGGTTAGCCGTGGATGGATATGTGCCGTGCCTTTGCATAGTCGGGGCATAAAATGGGGCGTAAAGGGGGCGAAATTTGCATAATCGGCAGGAAAGCAGTATCTTTGCAGCGGAATTTGTGTAAGAATAATACTTATTTTGCTATGGCTTTATTGTTCAACAAAGATGTTTCCATCAATGCGATGATGTATGTATTGTCGGCATTAGGAGGGAGATGCGATATGCACAAGATTTGCAAGATTCTGTATTTTGCAGACCAGATGCATCTGTCCCGATATTCCCGTAGCATAACCGGTGCGGACTATATCCGCATGACTTACGGACCAGTGCCATCGCAGGTGGATGATATGTTCAAGGCCGTGCGCGGGGATAGTTTTTTCTCCAATACAGAAGAAGCCGAGTGGCTAAAGACGTATTTCTCGTTCTACAACCGCTATACCATAGACCAAAAGAAGCAGCCTGATATGGACTACCTGTCGGAGACCGATGTAGAATGTCTGGATGAATCCATTGCGCTGTGCAAAGACAAGAGTTTCGGCGAATTGACCGAGATGTCGCACGGGTTGGCGTGGCAAAACACCCAGCAAGACAGAAAGATGTCGGTGAAAGATATTCTGCGTGAGGCAGGGGATAGCGAGGAATATGTAGATTACATAGACCAGAAGTTGCGCATGGAAAATTTCCCAAACATCGTCTATGGAGTTACCTGCTGATTTGGTTGGCACATTGGTAGAACGCGGGCAAATCCTACATTCAGACATTTTTGAGGATATAGACCACCCGAAGTTCTTTGTGGTCATCGGTGTATCAGAGACTGAGGTTGCGGGCTTTTTCTACATCAATTCACATATCAACACTTCTGTCAATCGAAAACAGGAGCAATTGGATATGCAGTACCCGTTGCTGGTATCTGATTATCCGTTTCTTGACCATACGTCCTACATCTGTGCCACCAATGTGCTGACAATCAGCAGAAATGTATTGACGCAGAGTATAATGCAGAAGCGGACAAAGGTTGTAGATACACTGCATGAAACACACTTGCAAGAACTGCTTGATAAACTTCGGCAATCGCGTCTGTTCAGTCCGATAGTAGAACGGACATTTTTCTATTAGCCTATTTCTTGGCAGTCATGTACTCGTTGAGGTAGAGTAGGCGGTGGGCTTGGCAGAACTGCCGGATGTCGTCGCCGGACATTGCCTGTTCGGTCATCTTGTAGGCAATCATCTCCAGCGTGGTCATCTCGTGCCGTACAGCGGGTCTTTCATCGTACCGCCACCTTTGACCGGCACGGGCTTGTCAAGGCGGTCGATGATGAGGTCTTGCAGGCTTGGCTGCGATGTGAATTGCTTGCTCATATCTTACAACTTTTTACTCGTATAGGTTAGCCATGGGACGACGCGGGTCGCGCCGTCTCCCGTTATTACCCGCCGGCGGCGGACGGTTCCCTTGCCGCTGCCCGGGCTTCCGCCTTTGCCTTGCGGAGGGCGGCGACGGTCTCCGTGGTGTTGAAGCCGTGGGCTTGCAGTTCGTTGATGAAGCGCAGCCCTTTCTGCGTCCACACCATGTAGATACTGGTGCCTATCTCGCCGTTGGAGCGGGTATAGGTGTTGGTGCGCGTCTTGTGCAGCCCCCACTGGCAGAACGGCACGCGGAGCATTATCTGTCCGCTCTGTCGGTAGATGATACCCGCTTTCTGCAGTCTGTCGGTCAGCGCATAGACACTCAGCCCTATGGCGTTGGCGGCTTGCGTCATGGTCAGCGTGTTGATGGACATCAGCGTGTCGTCGTAGTAGGACACTTTCGGCGCGGCGGCTTGCAGTTCCTTGTGCTGCTCCTGTATCTGCTGTTCCTGACGCTCGATGGTAACATTCGCTTCTGCCAGCCGCTTCTGCTGACGCTCGAGGGTGCTTTGCGCAACCACCAGCGCACGTGCCATTATCTCCTCGGGGGTGTCGTCCTGCTTGGTGGCGATGTAGCCGCCTGTCTTGCGAATGGAGGGGAGAACCTCCGAGGTGACCCAGTCTTGGAATTGCTCTGCTTCTTTTTTGCGGGATTGGAAGATACACTTGTACAAGTTTGGTTCGTTAATGAAGTTAGTTGTTGAATACCTCCCGCTGTAAGGGTGTCGGTAGTATCTACACCCTTTGGTTGTAATCTTTGTCTAACATCACGTGGATTCTTTATTTCCAATGCCTTGCATACATCCGCAAGGCAGAATCTCGGTTCGCCGTCTTCGGCAATAATCGTGCGAATGTCTCCGAACTGACTATTGGAGAACACTTGGATTTCGTTGGTTGTCATAGTACTGTCCTCCTGTTAGTTATATGCTACATCCATTGCGTGGTCTTCCAACTTTTCATTGAGTACAAGGACAATCTCCTTGTGGATAGCGTCAATGTGCGGACGGATGTGGTCGTTGTAGTACTCCATGGTGTACTCGTCCGGTCCCTCTTCGGGGTTCTCGTCCTCCAATCGGTCGAACGCAATCCTGGAGACATCCATTAGACGATTCTCGAACTGACTACACTCAATGAGCAACTTCATCGCCTCCTGCACAAGAGGCGGGAACATCTTCTGCAACTCCACCAACTCACGCTCGCTACCCGAGATGAGATGATAAGACTCGCCACCTTACGGTTGAAATTTTGGAACTCTGCGCTTTGCGCACTCTCTAACTCCACTTGGAGTTTGGCATTACATTTTGCCATAAATCGTTAAATTTGAACAATAAACAAAAAGCCGCCTTGCTACCCGCTGTTCAAACCTTAACGATAGGGTCGGTGCGCTATTACGGCTACACCACGGGGCAAGACGGCATAATGCTTACTATGCTACGGAGCATAAAAAAGCCACCTTTTGGGCGGTATTCCTTACATTCCGCCTATCGCATTAAGTTTGAACGCCGCAAAAGTACTGCTTTTGTTTGATACCGCCAAATTTTTCTGTGATTTTTCGTGATTTTCTGCGATTTTTTCTCGAAAAGTGTGGTTTTTTGGGTGTTTTTTGGGTGGTTCTTGAGGGTGTTGAGGTACAAAAAGCGACCACTCAAATACTGAATGGTCGCTGAAATCCTGTCTAATCAATACAGGCAAGTTATTCCACATCAAATTCTAACTCTCCAAAGTAAGCAGCGTAAGTCTCTTGAGTTATATCCACAAATTTGAATGATACAAGACCTGCATTGTATAGTTCATTATATGTCCTTCTAATCTTGTGGTCGGCAGTAATAAAATGAGTGATGCCCTCTACCTCGGCTTGGGCAAACATCTTGACATCATTCAAAACAATAGCACGATGGCTATCTTTGGCAACTGCCAAACATTGCCTGTATGCATGCCCAAATCTTCCGGACTTGACTGCGTGCGTAAAGTTAAAAGCCAGCCGTTGGATATTGGGTGGGAGCAATGCCGTATCTCCCTTGATAGCATATTCCGATATGGCGATTGTGGATATTTTCAAGATAACATCTTTGTCCGATGACAAACGTACAAAGAAATCGTAAGCCTCTTTGTGGAATGGACAACCCTCATTCAGGAGGTTGATAACGAAACACGCATCTAACAAGAATACTCTCATAATCAACCTTTCACTAAATGATACCACTCATCATATCCTGCTTGCCCTCCCCACTCCGCAGTTGCTTTCTTGATGCAATGATTGAGATGTGCCAAATCCAAAGTTGGCGTATAGTCCCTTATCATTTCAATAAGTTTCAGATTCGCTTTATTCATCTCATTAGTTCTGACATTCTGCTGCCCGCTTACCCACATTCCACAGGTATGATAGAGCAGGTTCTGGGCTTGTATCAGGAAATCCTTGTCCGCTGCAATGGTCAGTCTGCCATACTCTTTGGTTTCCAATTGCAGTTTGGGTTTTATCCCGCCCGTAAGCAGCACCTCTCCATAGAGATAGAAATCGCCGTCCACCCATTCTATTTCTTTACGCCCGTAGTTGGTATCCGGAGATATTTGCAACTGCTGGGGAGAAACGGAGGTTGAGATGGTATAAGTGTACCCATAGTGCTTGGCTGATTTCTGAATACTCTCCACTTTCTCTGCCACCGCAGTATCAACATCCTCCAGATAAGAATTTCCGGCAATGAGTCCCAACAAGGTAGCACAGATAGCCACCCGTTGCTTCGTACCTCGAAAAATCTGTCTGACGGACCCATCCTCAATACGGAGCGACAAGATGTCGTTCCCGCTTGCGGGCGAGAGTTTGCCGATTGCTTCCAACACCGCCTGCAATTCGGAAATATCATAGTTGTCGGGAGTAAGTTTCTCGGCACCTTTCTTGCCCTCAATATGCACCTCTATGTAGTCGGAAATTGCCATTGTTATACGTTTGCGCTGCAAAATTACTGCAAAAAATTCACATACACAAGATGTTAGCATAAAAACGGGATATGGCTTGTACTATAAAACAGTACGGTTTTATCCGTTTCGGTCAGCCATGCGCGTTCACCTCATCGTACAATATCAGTCCCTCCAACAGGCAGATGACGTTGTCTATCTTGCACGTCTCGTAGTTGCCCGCTTTGACGGGCTTTTTGTTGCACAAGCCGTCGTTGCTCTCCTGAATCATGCAGTTGGCGAACTGCCACGCCCAAAGCGAGGTGTCGGAGAAACGGATAAGCGGCGGGGTGCTGTGGATGAGGAACGTGAGTTCGTCCACAGGTGCAGTGAAATAGGCAAAGGTCTGTCGGACAGGGCGCAGAATGGTGTCGGGGTTGGCACCGATATTGGCAAGCCATGCGCGGATGTTATTGACCGTCATCTTGGCTTTGTAGGGGTCGTAGCCGATGCGCCATATATCCACGTATTGGCGTATCTCTTCGAGGCGTGCGGTAACAAAGTCGTCGTCGATGACCTTGCCCGGGCAGGTGTGCAAGTAGCCCGCCGCCTGCCACTGGCGGTAGAGCGTGGCGTTGGCACTCGTCTCCACATAGTCCGCTGCCACCCACGCATCGCAGTCGGCGAAGAACTCGCCCGTGTCGCGGTTGTAGCAGAGATAGGACACGGCGTTGAGGTCGTTGCCCTGCGAGAAGTCGAGCCCGATGAAGCACACCCAGTCGTCTTCGGGACTGAGGTCGGTGATGCGGCGAGCCTGCAACAGCGGAGTGATGTCTTGCGGTCGCAGCCACTCGCGGGTCTTGGCGGTCTGGAAGACATTGAACAATTTGGTGATTTGCTCCGTCTTGTAGTCCGGGTCCACGTCCATCTTGCGCAGTTCGTCCTCGTAGTATTTGGGCTGCACGGTGATGCCGAGGTGGTGGTTGGCCTTGCGCCACATATAGGGCTCACGCATCAGGGTCTCGATGTCGGGCAGTTCCCACGGGTCGGGGCAGCAGAGTTGCGCAAACATCCAGTCATCATCGGTGGGACGGGCGGTACCATCGAGCGGGTAGTCCGTCTCGCGTTCCAGCACGCGCTTTATCTCGCGCAGGCGTATCTCGAATGGTCCCTCTACCACGCGCCCCGCCGTGGTGGTGAAGAGCGTGAGGGGCTGCTTGCGTGCACCCATCGAACCGCGCACCACACCCACCAGCCGCGCCATGTCGCTCTTGTCTTTCACGTAGGCGGCACTCCCGTACTCGTCGGCGCAGCACAGTTCCGCCTTGAGACCGTCTTTCGTCTTGCCCCCTGCCGTCAGGGCAGCCACTTTGGCTTTGCGTGTTTCCCCTGGCTTCCAGTTGGTCTCGGTGGCAGTGAAGCGGATATGCCGCTCGTTGCGGTCGAGTGAGCGTATCATGCCCTGCGCCGTGTTGTAGAGTATCTTGGCTTGGTCGGCGGAGTTGGCGGTGCAGTAGCACTCGCAGTCGCGGCTCTCGGCGAGGAAGAACCACGCGATGTACAAGCCTGCCATGTGCGTCTTGGCGGACTTGCGCGGTACGAACAGCGTCGCCTCGGTGCATACCCGGACGGGGTCGCCGTCGCTGTCGGTGTGCACGAACCCCATCGGCGCGGCTATCTGGTAGCACTGCATGGGCGTGAGCGGATAACGCCGTGTGCCGCGCAGGCTGTCAATCTCAAAGGACTCGAAGAGGGCGAACATCTTGTGAATCTTACCGTAGTCGAAATCATACGTGCAGAGCATACGCAGAAACTTGCGTATGCCCAACAACTCATAGAGGTTCGCATGGTCTTCGTGCGGGTCTGTGCAGAAATAGATGTATTCGGAGAGGCGCGGGTCGATGGCTGCCACGCGCTCGAAATAGACGGGTTGCGCCATTGCCGCACGTATGTCGGCAAGGCAACGGGCTTTGGTGCTTTGGGCTTCGCTGTCGGTCATAGTCTGAGTCAGTTGATACTATGCCGGCAGTTAGCCGCTATGGTTAGCCGTGGGGGATGGAACAAAGAGCCGCCCTCTCGGCTCAAAGAGGACGGCGGGTGTAATTAAAAGAACAAACGAGTTGTGAGCCTGTTAGAGCGTGGTTTTGGTTTCGGAAGAATGCGCGTACTGATAGACAAACTCGACATCCTCTAACTCTGCTGGTATGGGTTCTTTGTCCGCTTGATAGGTCTCTATCATATCTTTGTAGCCTATCATAAAATCTTCCTTTGCTTTGGCAAGGGTATCGCCGACACCGATTATGACATTGTGGAGTGTAGGCGTATAGATGCCATAGGAGCCATCCGAACCTCTTTCAATAATGGCTATAACTTGCTTCATAATTAAAGCGTGTCGGCGGTACGGCGTATGCGGTTGGAGAGGTCGCATAGTGCGCCTTTGAGTTGCTGTTTCTCCTCCTCGGTGAATGTCACCTGCTTGCCGTTCACCACCTCTTGGTTGATTTTGTGGTAAAGCCACGAGGGGGTTTTGTCGAAATAACGCATACACAATCTGCCGATTGCGATGTCGCAAAGGATGTCCTGCATCTTGGTTTTTACTTCATTCTCCATAATTGTATCTTTTTGTGGCACACCCCGTTAGTAGGGTGCGCCTGTTTCAAATAACAGATTGTCTAACCGTTCGTGAATATCAAGGTAAAAATCGTCTTGATAATACATCCGCCCTTTCGAGGCTTGGAAATTCCGTATCGCCTCAATCAGGTCTTTTTCCCGTTTTGTAAGTCTCATAACTGCTTGTTTTTTAATTACACTGCAAAGATAATACATTTTTTCGTATCATGCAAATCTCTGATACACTTTTTCGTATTTTCTGCATTTTGCAATCTCTGCATAGCAAAACCGCCACCGACCTATCGCAGGCGGGTGGCGGAACATAATTTTATGCAATCGAAAAAGTTTATAGTTTAACCTAAAAACATCACTTTTATGAGACCATATAGCGGTCCGTTGGCGGAATAGGTTAGCCGAGATGCGTATCCTGCGTATCAGGATGGTGTATCAGGCATCCTCCACCTTGTGCCACCATATCGGGTCGGAACAGAAATAGAACCGGATGCCCATATACCTGTGGTCGGTGTTCACGCGGTCGGTCAGTCTGCCCTTCACATCGTGCAGGGTGCGGCGCGACCGATTCTGACGGCAGCAGCGTCCTACATTCTCCCTGCCACCGCCTACCCACAAGGCGGCATCGCCGATGTAGTCGAAGATGCGGAACTTGCCGTCATCGGTGACGGCAACGACCTGCTTCTTGCTTCTGCCTGCTGTGTCCGGGCGGGTCTTCGGGCGGTACTTTGCGAGGTTCTCCCAGCCTTTGGCACATCGTTTCTGAGAAGACTCGGGCATCATCTCATCCCAAGCCTTGCCCTTGTTCCATGGCTTTGCCCCTTTGAGGAACTGCCCCGTCCGGCGGTTGCGTGCGGGTGGCGGAGCGGGTATATATAATTCGTATGCTGACATCTATACTTTGGGGTTAAATTGATTGATATAGTCCTGAGTGAAACAGCCGCCGGTGGATTTGAGGGATAGGTTCTCCAAGACGCGGAAAGCCTGCTCCATGTCTTCGCGTGCGGTGCGGTTTTCGCTGCTGAAGATGTTGTAGTACATCATCCCCATCTGTGCAAGGCGGCAGGCGTTGTAGAGCAGGTTGTCGAAGACCTCCATGCTGCTGTCGTCGTTACCGATGACCTTTCTTGCAGGCGGTCGTACCAGTACTGTACCTTGTGGGTGCTGTCGATGAAGTTGGTCATGGCACGCTTTGCCTCGCCGTTGAACCGCGCACCGGCGTTCTCCAATGTGGAGACCGAAGTGCGTATCAGCAGTTCGGACGCGGCAGCCAGCACCAGTCCGACCGTCAGCGTGTTCTTGATGTTTTCAATGGTTGTATTCATATCATCTCCAAGGCTTTTCGTATTGCCGCGTTCAGGGCGGCTTCGCGGGTAACTCCCCAATCTACCAATTGTCGTGTCTCGTAGTCTTCATCTTCTGTTATAATAACATTACCACACCACGACCATTGTTTTTCTTTGAAATGGTATGCCATCCTTACTTCAATACGTATCCCTTTCCCCGCCAGCCAGTCCACCACCTCGTGGTATGTCGGAGCGGCAACTATTCCATCGGCATTATCCCCTGCTCTGTGTCGCAGTAATTCAGCAACACCCTCGTTGATTAACATCTCTCCGGCGGGTTCGTAATACCAATCGTTCTCGGCTTGCGGATCCCCCCTTTTCTTTAACAATTTTGCCGTCTCGAACGGCACGTGAAATTTGCTGTTCATAATTCAAAATTTTATATTAAACTATAGTTTCAGTTCCTCTGGAAATTCATTCCAACGGCGCACAATTTCTTTCGCAAAGGCATTAGACGAATCCACGTCTCCAAGATGTACTTCGGCAAATACGAAATTCATACCGTCTGCTATCGAGATTTCAGCATCGTATTCTCCGCGAAAACCGCGTGCGGGTATATCCGTCAATTTTGCGGTTTTTGTGTCAAATTCACCTGCCGCATGTTTCCATTTTATTTTTAGTTCCATAATTAAAATGTTTATTAGTCATTGTTTCATAAAGCACAACCAATGTGTGTTGGCACGTTTGCCGGAGCGATGACCAAAGATTGGTCGCTGGTCTGTGCACTTCAGCACCTCGCTCAATGGGATGTCTGTCTCGTTCCATTTGAAGATTAGAAAACCTCCCGACTTGAGGACACGGAAGCACTCGGAAAATCCCTTGTCCAACGTTTCGCGCCAATCTTCGGATAGATTGCCGTACTTTATCATCTGCCCCCCTGTTGGTTGTGCTTTGGGATTCAGGCTGCCGTAGATGTCTGCGAACTTGCTCTTGCCTGTGTTGCGCAACAAGTGCGGCGGGTCGAACACAACCATGGCAAAAGTATTGTCTGGGTAGTCCATGCTTCGGAAATCACCTATCACATCTGGTTTCACCTCGAACTTGCGGCCATCGCAAAGAGTTGTCTCAACCTCGCGTATGTCTTGGAACAGCACACGCGGGTCATTCTTGTCAAAGTAGAACATCTTGCCGCCACAGCAAGCGTCTAATATCGGAGTATTCTGTTTCATAGTCACTTTGTTTTTTCAATTTCATAATAATACGGGTCATAATGCATTGTTTCAACATATTCATCAATCTCTTTAAGTTCTTTGCTGATGACCCATCTTTTCCACTTTAAGCACTGAGACATCGGAACGGAGCAACCTATTCCTTCTGACAGATGACGAATGTCTGAGATATACCAACAATCTGCTCCGCAACTCTTATATTTCCTACCTTGATGTGTCCTTATGCGCACATCTTCCGGAAATTCATAGCCAAAACCATTGTTTAGCCGTTGTATAACTTTTTCGCGTAATGTCATAATCTATCTTCCTATTACCAATTATAGCACTCTCCTGTTAGCGGTTCGGCTACGTTATACAATTCACATATTCCGTCGGAGCGGTACTCACAATCGGAACATTTTTGCGATAGTTCCATAATTCAAAAATTTAATCTACGAGTTCAAAACTATATGCCCAAACAAGCGGGTTGCTGTCCCATGTCCCGCGTCCACTGACTTTGTCAATCAACGCTGCAAAGGCTTCGCTGGGAGTTGCCCAATAATTACCACGACTATGCTTGATGTATCTCGTGGGGATAATGTGGAAATTGTCTTCCACGAATGGCACATCATCGCATATCACTCCCTCCCGCATGCAGTCCTCATCGGATATGTCTTGCAGCCGCTCCACACGTACATCGGCAATCCGTATGTGGTGGGGCATTAACTCGGCTTTGACGAACATCTTATTCGTCCAACCTGCCGTGGTGTCCAGTTTGCGGCAATCATAACTGCTGCTGACTATTACTGCAGGTATATCTTTGTACGCCTGCTGAATGGCGACTATCTCGCCGACCTTGTATGGCGAGTGTTTGAGAATATACTCAAACTTTACTCGTGTAAATTCGCTCTTACCGCCTGCATACACCATCGCGTCTCTCTCTACCTGTTCTATTACCGCTCTTCGTGTCATTGTCTTGCGTCCCGACAGAACGGCTTGCGTGAGGCATAAGCCGTCGCTGTCTTTGAATGATATGCGTTTCATTGTTCAAAAATCGTTAGTGCGTTGTTATAATTTTCTTTTTCGTATTCATATAAAGCATTTGCAATAACGAGAAGATAGTCCAATATCACTTTAGCCGTTCTTTTGCAATCTGAATGCTTTATCATATCCTCGAATGTTTTCACTAATTGAAATACGGTTGTGCTGCCACTTTTGGAAAATTCATTAACAAGTTCAACAATTTCACACATATCATCATATTTCTTTTTTGCGATTTGCAGCGTATCATACTCTTTCTGTTTTTTAAAAATTCTTGTACTGTCATAACTCTTACCATTTTACCACCCACCAAGTGCGGGGGAGGAGGTGAATAAATACTACTCTGTGCGAGATTGTCCTGCGCACGAATGCTTTGGCAGCCTCTATGCTGTCGTAACCGCCGAAAGCGGGATAAACGCTCGGCTCATTGAAATGCACGGTGTACGTGCCGTCTTTCTGTTTCTTGATTTTCATAACTGAGTCTTATTTTGGTTAGTAAATATCTGATATATTGGTTTGTAAATGTCTGATGTTATTATTCGCGGGGGAGGCAGAACTCGGCGGCGGAGTAGAATCGCTTGCGGTATTGCAAAGCCGTTTCGGCTTCGACGGTGCAACCGCGGGAAGTCCAACCATTGTAGTCCTCGAAGATAGCATCGCACTCAATGACGGCTTGTATGCACCGCCCCATGGCTTGCGCCTCCGTGACCGTGCCGAGAGGATTGAGGTCGAAGGTGTGGACGAACTCCGCATCGCGAAACTCGTCACACTTGCGGAGCAGACTGATGATTAACGCGCAGCGTCGCTGTGCCGCTGCATAGCGGGTATCAAAGGTCGGTTCGGGACGACCGCTGATAGGAAGGCTGATATACACTTTCATATTGCTTGTTGTTAAAAATTTGCGTTGGTTATTTCTGTAATCCGGAGACGATGGCAGTGAGGGTGTCGTTGGTGTCATCGGTCTTGGGTTCGACTTTGACGGCGGCTTTGGCGTCGGTGAAGCCGAGTGCCTTGTGGTAGTTGAGGATGAGCAGGTCCTGCTGGTATCGGACGGGTATGAGCGGGTTCTGCTTGCGCGTTACCTGCCCCGTGCTGCCTATCTCGGTGATGATGTAGCCGTCCTGCTTGATGGCGGCACGGAGTTCGTCGCTGTACTCCATGGCGTCCGCCAGGCGGTCGATAGTCGTAATGAGGTTGGCGGGTATCTCCCCGCCGTGTCCGCTCGCCACCTGCTTGCGGATTTGGGTTTTGTATTCTTTTGCTCTCATATTGTTGGTTTTTGTACGTTGTATCCTATTGACATCCTCTCGGGAATCACCTATTAATCACCTATCAATCACCTGTTCTTTACCCGACAAGGTCTGGGTAAGGTCTGGGTAAGGTCAGGGAAACCGCAGGGAGATTGCGTGTGCACTGTCGGTCAGGTGCGCGTATGGAAACGGATGGTGGTTTGCATGGCGTTGACGAAGGGCACGCGGTAGAGCCCGTACGCCTCCGAATTGACCTTGAGTTTGCGGGTAGGAATGGTCATCCATCCTTGCCACGCGGCGTCGCAGGGTCGGTGAAGCGGGTGTTTGCTGTCGCGCTCGGAGGCAAGTATGCGCACGGCTTTGGTGCCGATAGCCTCCATGGTGCCGAGGCACACATAGCCTTCGCGGCTGCCTTTGGGGCGCATGTTGGCGGGTATCTTGCCGCATAGCGGGCACGCCAGGCAGCAGTCGGGCTTGGTGGTGGGCAGTTGCACCGTGTGTAGGGTCTGTTTGGGCATGTTGTCGGTTTTATTTCTCGTTAAGTGGGGCTTCGGGTGCCCCGTGGGATTGCGGGTTTTGTGTGGTGGGTGCCTGTCTCGGGCAAAAGCACTCCCTTTGAAAAATCACTGTCTCAACTGCGAGGAGGCGGAGTGGATTTGGGAGACGTGAGGGGGTCGGAATCTAAAAGCACCCCCGGGGGTCTCGCGTGCGCGGCTTTCCACCGCTCGAGTGCTTCCGCCCGCCGTTGTACTACCGCCTGCCGGCTGTGCGACCGCTTGGCGCGGTGGATGTCGGCGTGGCACTCGTAGCAGAGGGCTTGTAGGTTGGAGGGCGTGAACATCAGTTGCTCCATCTGCGCCTCGGTGCGTGCCGTCTCGCACTCGGTGCGGTGGTGTACGCATTGGGCGGCGCGGTAGCGTGGCGGTGTGCGTGCGGCACACATCTCGCACACGGGGTGCGCACTGAGGTAGGCGCAGCGCACCGCCCGCCATCGGGGTGAGGCTATCAGCCGGCGGTAGGTCTTATCCTTGCTCATCTTGGTCGGCGTTGAAGAGTTGTTGCTCGTACCGCTCCATCGAGGGCGTGCGCTTCTGCTGGTAGCGGGTGTCGGTGTCCGTGCGCCGTCCGTATTCGCTGCGACGGTTGTCGCTGAAGAGGCGGCTCAGTTCGTCGGCATCGTGGTCGATGACATGGTCGTCGATGATGGCAAGCAGGGTCTCATAGAGGCTGTTGGTGTCGTACTCCACGCCGAGGAGGCGCAACTTGCGGTAGTAGGCGTCAGGCAGCAGCACCTCGGCTATCTGCTCGAACAGGTGCTGGATGTTGTAGTCCACCTCGCGCGTGCCGCACAGGTCTTCGCCCACGCCCACCATACGCCTGCCCGCTTTGCCCCGCTCGCCGAGGAGGTAGAAGGCGTGCAGCACTTGCATCTTCTGCGGGTCGTCGCAGAGGGTGATGTGGTCGCGGCACGATTGTAGGTTGTCGAAGAGGCGGATGGCGCGTGCCAACTCTTCGGTGAGGGGCTCGCGGTCGGCGGCACGCAGACGGATGACCACGTCAAGGCTGAGTTGCAAAAAGTCGTATATCGTCATGCCCATCTGCGCCATGATGGCTTTGAGTACGGGCACCATCTGTTTGGCAATCTTGGTGCCTACGGGCACCATGTTTCTCTCGTCGTTCATATACGCTGGAGGTTTAGTCGGTTGATGAGTCGGTTGAGTACTTCGGCTTTCTCGGGCTGCCCAAGGAGGGTGGCGACCTTGGTGCCTTCGTCTGTGGTGTCGTCTAGCGTCCATCGGAGCATGATATCGGCGATGTCGGCTTTGTTGCCGTCGGCGGGCTGCCAGAGGTTGCGCACCTGCTGCGAGAGGTAGATGCGGTCGTAGTCGATGCCGCGCAGGGTCTTGCTCCATTCATCGTAGCCGTCGATGTCGGGGTGGACGAAGATATGCCGCTTGGCGGCTATGAGCGGGCGCAGCATGTCGGGGCGCAGGTTGGCTTTGCCGCCGGTGGCGAGCCACAGACTGTCCTCCGGCGCGGAGAACGCCGAGCATATCAGCGCGGTCTTCTCGCTCTCCACGAGGCAGATGTTCGCCTTCGGGTAGCGCGGCGCGAGGTGGAGCCCGAACAGGCACATCTCGTACCGCTCGCGGTCGCGGTCGAAGCGTCCCAGCTTCTCCATGAAGCAGTGGAACCAGTACTGACTCACCCGCGCCTCTTTGTCGCGGTGCCCGTCCGTGCGGTACTTCATGAACTTCGCCGTGGTCAGTTGCCCCGCCTCGTTGATGTACGGCCATATCGTCCAGCCTGCCGTCCAGCCGCGCAGACTGGTGCCGACGCGGTACTCGCCCAGCATGCGGCACAGCCGTTGGCGGTAACTGTCGCGCATCGGCACGCGCAGCAACCATGTGAGCAACGGGTTCTCGTCCTCGTGTCCGGTGTAGCCGTCGAGCATACTTGCCTGCCATGTGCGCACGGGCAGCGGGGCGGCAGGTGTGCGGGGAGTATGCTTTGCCACTACGGGCTTGGGCTCGTTGTCGATATAGATGCCGTACATAGCCGCAAGGTAGCGCAGCGCGTCGGGGTAGCAGAGTTTGTGCCCTTCCATCACCGCGTCGATGGGGTTGTAGGTCTCACCGCTGGCAAAGTCCGTGGCGATGTTGCGCCGCTCCGAGACCTTGAACGAGCCTATATGCCTGTCATCACGGAAGGGGTTCAGGCACTCGTACTCGGCGCCGCTCCGGTGGAGTTCGCAGCCTAAGTCGCGGAGCACATCCACGATGTTCGCCGCGTCCCGTATGCGCTGCTCTATGCCGGTAGGGATAAGGTCTGCCATAAGTTCTACGTTGTTTGAATAATTCGTTTGTCAGTTAATTCGTTTATTGGATAAATCGTGCGGTTTTTCGCGTGCATTTTTTCGCCGCGAGGAGGTGGTTTTGGGGTTGTACTGGACTGTACCCCTGTCCCCCTATATATAGGGGGGACAGTACAGTAGTACAAGCCTAAAATACCTCGTCATCATCGTGCATGGAATTGTCGGCTGTGGGGACGATGCGTCTCGCGTCGTCAAATCCGTCAAAACTATCATTCTCGAAGAGGTCTGCCGCCAACCGGTAGCGGTTGTCTTCGCACACCAATACGCCCTGCCGTACCGCCTCATCAATAATCCCCATCGCTTTCTCCGTTCCTATCTTCAGAGTCTTCCTGATTCTATCACTCAATGCCCTCTTACTCAGGCTCTCATTCCCGCACACGCTGACCGCCTCGCGTATCTGTCGCGGGTCTGTCGCGGGTTGCTCGGGGGGCTCGGGCGTGAAGGTATCCATCACGGGGTGCCCGTAGTGGTTGTCGTCGTCCTCGATATGGAAATGCCAGTCGTCGAAGTCACGTGCACGGTTCTTCGCCTGTGCCACCGTGAAGGTCGCCCGCGTGCCGCTCTTGTCTTTCTTGTCGCCTTGCGCTCGAGGAACGACCCCGCGTGCCCCACCATCTTCTCGCTGCCCGGGTTCTCGTGGAGCAGGCACCACAGACTGATGTTGTAGTGCGACGCCACGCCCATGCACTGGTAGATGAGCACCTGGCACGCGCGGTTGTCGTTGAAGTCGCCTATCACGTCTATCAGTCCGTCGAGGAACACCACATCCGGGCGCATCTCGTAGATGGCACGCAGTGTCATGCGCCAGCGGTCCTCCGCCCGCACCACCTCGCGCAGCCACAGGATACGGAACTGCTGCTGCACTGTGCCGCGCTGCCAGCCCATCTCCTGATAGACGCGCAGCATCACCAGTTGGGTGTTGCCCTTCTCCATCTCGGTGTCCACATAGAGCACCGACGGCTCGCGCCCCTCGCGGTTGCACCGCTCCTTGAGCAGCGAGTGGAGGTTGCCGAAGTCGCCCCGCATGATGGCTACCATCAGTTGGGTAAAGGTCATCGTCTTGCCGTGTCCGGGCTTGCCTGTCAAGCCGTGGATGCCGCCTAATGGGGCAAACGGCACGCCGCAGTAACTGAGCGTGTACTGCGGACTGGTGTACGCCTCGGTGGGGTCGAGCCAGTTGCGGCTGAGGTCGGCGTCCATCCAGTCGAGTTCGCGCAGGAACACGTCCTGCGGCTGCTCCGGCACTTCTATCGGGTTGGTGGTTGTTTCCATTTCCGAGTCTGATTTGGTGCGGTCTCCGTTAATTGCCGTTAATCAGCCGTTAATGCTCCGCCGGAGGACGCGGACGGGGCGTCCGCGATTTTAATGGCTTTTAATGGGCATTAATGGAGAAATTAACGGTCAATTATACGGCAATTAACGGAGAATTGTTTTGTGGCGATTGGCGGAGGGGGTGCTAAAACGGCAACTTCTCCTTGTTTTCTTCGTTCTGCGGCGTTTTCTCTTCTTCTGTGGTAGATTGTACCGCTTGCGTACTGTTCGCGTCTTGTGGCGCGTCTGTTGTGTTCTGCGGGGCTTTCTGCGTGCCCTGCGGGGTGAGTGCCGTGAAGCGGTTGATGGTCTTCCGCTCAATCATGTAGGGTTTGCCGTCCGCATTGCGGTTGCCTTCCGACACCTCGGCGGTGATGCGGAACTCGCCGTATGCGCCCGCCACCATGCCGATACGGGCTTGACCGTCTTTGCTGTGGAACGTCCGTGCCGCGAACTCGTCGTCGCCGCTCTCGATACGTACCGAGTAGATAGGACCCCATGTGCCGTCCTTACGCTTGAAAACTTCCGTCTCCACGATGGAGACAATTTTGCCTAATAGTTTCATAATCAATTACAAATTAAAAATTACACATTACAAATTGCTGAAAACCTCCCACCCGAGGCGTGTTCTAAGGCTTTACTTCTGCTCCACGCAGACGCTTTGCCAGTCTTTGACTCCTCGCGTCTTTCTGAGCATTTATCTCGGTGGGAGAACTGCGCTGCCGTGGCAAGACTTTGTGCGAACGTTGTGGATAAGTTTTCGCGACAGCGCAGCCTTGCAGGTCCCCTTGGCGGATTATTCTCTACGAGCCCCCTCTTTGAGGGGGTTGGGGGAGTCGGAGGTCCCGTATATAACTGTCTCCGCACCCCCACAACCCCACTCCCATGGCGGAGTACATGGCTGTGGCGAGCAGCAGGCTCTTCATGCCGCACCCTTGTGCGTGCCACGTGGTGACCACTGTCGTGATGACGGCAAGGGTGATGACCGCCCATACGATGCCGTGGATGATTCTTGCCCGTTTCATATATGATTGATTTTGTTTGGTTTCGTGTGGGAGGGTCGCCCCTCCCTGTTTACAATGATTGACTATCCGCTTTCACCCAAGCGGTCAGGGGTGCGCCCGCCGCCACCTCACGGTTCTTGCAGGCTTGTGGTTAAAAGAAAAATTGATTGAAATCAGCAGGTAATACCTTACCCTGCCATTATGTCACAGTATCTTCGGCACGACTACATTCTTCTCCATCAGCCGGTTCAGTTGGTCGCGGTCGTAGTTCTTGCCAACGTAGAGGTGCGCTTTGGGTTTGATAAACCGTTCCCACTCGGGGCGGGTGATGTTGAGGTAACCGATTGCCTCTTCTTCGCTTAGCCATCTTCTGTCCGCGGGGGCTATGTCCGCAATGGGTTTTGTTGCCATAATCTGAGTCTTTTTGTTATTGGTTAGTTATATCTTCGTTATACCTTGGAGGTCTCGCTTCTCACATACTCCGCTCCCCCGTGTAGCAGGGCGTAGTAGCGTATGCGCTTGGCGGCGTAGGTGTCGTCGTATCCGTTGAACGCTCGCCGGATAGTCGGCTGACTATACCCGAACACACGCTGTATCTGCTTTTTCACCCCGTGAGGGGCTATGATTTTCGTTGCCATATTGTTGCCTGTTTCGATATTTATCACTACCTTTGTCGCGCTTTCACTTTGAAAGACGGTGCAAAGGTAGTGCTATTTAGTGAATTAACCAAATTATTCACTAGATTATATAGTATTTTCTTTGCAAATAATTGATTTATAACATATTAAAAATGCAATAATTATGACATCAAAAGAGATTATTGAGAAAATATGCAGGGATAATAACCTTACATTTAGAATGTTAGCACAAATAACAGGACTCCCTGAGCAGTATTTGTATGACATTAATGGTGGCAAAATCAAGAAAATTACTGCTCAAAAATCAAGTAAAATCACCAAACAATTTCCTAACTATTCGCCTATGTGGTTAATGACAGGCGAGGGGGAAATTTTAGTATCTTCGCCAAAAAATGAGCCATCCATACCCGGCACGGAAATCAATATCGACAACACCAATATGGGGCATCACAACAACATCGGGCACCACAACAGCGTGAACATCAGCGGCATTCCGGCGGATGGAGATGCCGAAACATGGAAAAAGATTGCCGAGAGCCACGAGCAGCAAATCGCCGACCTCAAACAGCAAATCGCCGACCTCAAAGCCGACAAAGAAAAACTCTACCAACTCCTGATGAAGAAGTAACAACTGGGCAACTAATAGACATCGGAAACAGACATTGGATGCGAAAAATACACAAATAATGCCCTGAAATTTGCACATTTCGCCCCAAAGCAGTATCTTTGCGCTCGAATTATCCCCCGTAGGTGGAAAATACTACGGCCCGCCACCTCAAAAGGGTGGCTTGTTTGTATCAAAAAGCAACCTGATAATAACTGCATAAAAAAAGAAAGGAGACTGCTATGAGCAACCTCGAAAAACAAAAGAAGTTCTTTGACGATAACCGCTCGAAGATACTTGGTGAGTATTGCGGGAAAGCCGTGGTTATTTCTGATTCATTAGAGATACACTCGTTCCCCTCATTGGAAGAAGGGTATCGGTTTGGAGTGGAGCACTATGGGTATGGCAATTTCTTATTGAAAGATTGTACGCAAGACCCTCAACAGGTTCAGATTGTAACCCCTATCATTACAATGGTTCAATCGTTATGACAGCATATACACATACCGACAAGATAGGAGTGCGCCGGCTATTAGTCGAGTGCAAAGTCGCTATATTGGGAGAGGACATAGATGCGGAAGATAAGGTAAAAGCACTTTGGGACACCGGTGCCATGTGCACATGTATCTCCGAGACGCTTGCGGCAAAATTGGGGTTGAAACCCGATGACTACAACAAGGTTAGTGGTGCCAATAATCAGCCGTTTGATGTACCTGTTTATAGCATACAACTCAAGATGGGGCATTTCACGCTGCCATATCTTCGCGTCGTCGGATTGCCGATGGACGGTCAGGAGCATGATGTCATTATCGGAATGGATGTGATGACAAAGGGTGATTTGTCCATTACCAATTGTGACGGACACACTATACTCACTTTCCGAGAACCTTCTGTATTGCCCGTGGACTATGTGAAAGAACTGAACAAATTGAGTGCGATACATAAGACTTGGGCAAAGAAAGGTATTCAAAAGTGCCCGTGCAATAGTGGCAGATTATGGCAAAACTGCCACGGTAAGTCGTAGTTGCAGGTTCTGATATGTATGTGGGGACAATTTGTCCCCTGGTAAAACCATTTTCGTAGCCTCACGAAAATGGTCGTATCATACACAACCTGACAACAAACCGGTTCCATTATGGCACAAGTTCAACCCAAGTCGAATAACGATATAAGGCGGGTACAAAATAGGGATAAAATCACAAATTTGCCCCATTTTTTCCGAATAATCGGTAAACTACATTTTATGCAAAATCTACAACATATTGATTTACAAATACTTTTCGGCACATTCTCCACTTTCGTAATGCGTGGGTCGGCGGTTCGAGTCCGCCCAGTGGCTCAAAGGGAGACTATCTGAACAGAGTCAGGTGGTTTCTCTTTTTTCGTGAGGGACAACGATAAATGAATAAATACCACCTGTCAAAATAAGGAAAAGAAAATAGTGTATGATTTATTCAAGAGAGTGGTGCGCGTGGTTGATGTTTTAGCACATCGAGTTTTTCAGATTTGTATCAGTATTTTGGGACCCCGAGGAAAAATGGGTAAACGAGCAGCATGTAAAGGCTATACCTAATACATAACATACCTGCTGTTAAGAAACTATTTCCTTTTTTTATTCAGCACTTGTGTATTCGCTCTTTTTTTCGTATCTTTGTCGCCCAAATGAAGATTATCGGCTTTAGCAATACAGGCGGTGAAGTGCGTATGATTCTCAAGGGAGACTCATCGCTATTGGTAAACAGAAAGCCTTTTTTTGTACCGGATTGGAGCCATGATGTACGTATGACACCATGTGTAGTACTGCGTATCAGTCGTTTGGGCAAGAATATTCAGGGCAAATTTGCAGGTCGCTACTATGACGCATTGGCCCCTGGGCTGAATATGCAAGCCGCAGATTACGCGGAGAACGGAGATACGGTAAGGGCATGGGCGTTTGATTACTCGATGGTGGTGGGAACGTTTACAGAGCCGAGCCTTGACTATTGGAAAGATATTGATAGTAAGACGATTATACAATGCAATGAGGCTATTCACAGAGTCAGTCTGGTGATGACTATTCGGCAAGGGGACTTGGTATTTGTGGACTATTATACGCAGCCAAGACCATTGGTAAGGGATGAGGTAATCACAGAAAGCTTTGATAATCAAGAGGTATTATATTGCAAGATAAAATGAGAAGACTACCGACCATATTGTGTGCCACGATGTGTATGTGGAGCGCGCACGCGGGCATCCATACGTATGCCGACCACTCTGCATTGCGGGAAGGACGGATAATCAAGATACAAGTTGACGAGACCGGCGTATATTGTTTGCCATACGACACGTTGCAGGTATGGGGGCTGAAGCCCGAAAATGTTCGTGTGTTGGGGTATGGCGGCGTGATGCTGAGTGAGAATTTCCTCCTCCCGCATTGGGACGATGTGCCATCCGTTCCCGTTTACATACACAAAGGGGCAGACGGAGTGTTTGGTAGCGGTGACTATGTGCTCTTTTATGCACAGGGGACCGTGGGTTGGACCTACGAGAAAGGGCGTTGGAAACACACGCAAAATACATATAGCCGATATGGTTATTATTTTGTCAGCGATAGTGCCGGTGAGCAACGGCTGATAGAGGAGACCGAGGTGGCAGACGCAGAGAATGCCATTGATGTGGATTGGTTTGAGGACTACCGCGTGTATGAAAAAGACTCGGTGAACCTGGTGGATGTGTCGGGAGTCAACGGCGGCGGGCGCGAATTTTACGACAAGCCGTTGCATGCCCAGAACCCAAGCATGACTATCCGCTTTGCCACACAGAATGTACTGACTGACAGCGACAAACCGATGCGTTGCTTCGTGGACGTAGCAGCCGGTTCGAGTGCAAATTCGACATTTAGCATCTCGGTGGGCAATACCACAGTCACTGCCCTGACCAAGGGGATATCCGTGTCGGATTTCTACACCAAGGCGGAATGCGACTCCGTAACACTCATGGCACCTGCAACAAGCAGCGGAGCACAGACCGTGACGATTCGCTTTGAAAACAGCAGTTCGGGGGCAAACGGCTACGTGAACTATGTAGAACTGACTGCCCCAAGTGCCCTGATAATGCGCGGCAATGAAATGGCTATCAGCAACACAACCTACTATCAACAAAAGGTGAATACCCGTTTCCTGCTGTCTGGCGCTGGCACAAATACGCAAATTTGGCGCGTGACGGACGGAGTAAACATTGCGCGAATGTCCACACAGACGGAGAACGGAAGGCTGACATGGGTAGGTAGCAACGATGCGGCAGAGAAATATATCGCCCTGAATGTGAATGCTTCGGGGTGGAAAAAGCCCGTGCGTGTAGGTACGGTTGCCAATCAAGACTTGCATGCACTCAGCAATATCGACTATGTGATTATCACTCCCTCCGAATTCCTCACGCAGGCTACCAAACTTGCCAAAAAGCATGAGGAGATAGATGGTGTAACGTGGGCAGTAGTGACTGACCAACAGGTATATAACGAATTCTCGTCGGGTACCCCCGATGTGACAGCGTACCGTTGGCTCATGAAGATGCTGTATGACCGCGCAGGCGGTAATATCAATCAGCGTCCCAAGAACCTATTGCTGTTCGGCAACGCATCGTTTGACAACAGGCAGTTACTCCACACCTCGGGCACAAGCAAACTGCTCGTGTACGAGGCGCAGAACTCCACCGTAGAGACAAAGGCGTATGCCTGCGATGACTACTGCGGTTTTCTGGACGACAATGCTGGCGTTGACTCGCGCGGAGTGTTCAACGATGTACGTGCACAGATGAAGATTGGCGTAGGCCGTCTGCCTATAAAAAATACCGAGGAGGCAGAGAAAGTAGTGGAGAAGTATTGTACCTATATGGATAACCCCGTTTTGGGCAAGTGGAAAACGCAGTTGTGCTTCCTTGCAGACGATGGCGACCATGGTCTCCACGTACAGACAGCCGACGGCGGTGCAGAACGTGTACGCAGAAAGAACCCCGACTTTGTGGTCAACAAGATATACTTGGACGCTTATACACAGGAGGTTAGTGCCGCTGGCGAGAGTTATCCCCTCGCTAAGAACCAGTTTGACAACCTGATGAGCAATGGCATACTCTTTATGGACTACTCGGGGCACGGCGGCTACAACAATATCACCAACGAACTCTTTATGACCCTGCGCGACATACAGAACATGACCAATGCCAACCAAGGCTTTTGGTTCTTGGCAACATGCAGTTTCGCTCACTTTGACGGAGGCAACACTTCGGCGGCGGAAGAGGCTGTCCTCAACCCTATCGGCGGAGCGATTGGCGTGATGTCGGCATGCCGCACTGTGTATGCTACGCAGAACGCTGTCATCAACCGCAACTTCTGCGACACACTGTTCGGACATCGTGACCTCTTCCACTACGAGATGACCGTGGGCGAGGCTGCTGCCATGGCAAAGAATATGACAGGTCGCGATGAGAACAAGATGGCGTATGCACTGATTGGAGACCCTGGGTTACGCCTACGCTATCCCACTCAGTATCAGGTGCGTACCACCACCAAAATGGACACCCTGCACGCCCTCACCATACAGACCGTAGAGGGATATATACAATCATCCGACTACGACACGGCGACATGGTTCAATGGCAAACTGGACATCACCATCTTCGACAAGATGCAGAAGATTACCACCCGCGACAACGACGAGACCGATGAGAGCAAGAAGGTCAAAGTCACCTACAACGACTACCCCAACACCCTCTTCGCTGGGCAGACCGACATCATCGACGGCAAGTTCTCTTTCACTTTCATGGTGCCTCGCGACATTCGCTACAACTACGGCAACGGGCGCATCGTGTACTATGCCTACGACACCGATACCCGCGAGGAAGGTATCGGGCACTACGAGAACTTCATTGTCGGTGGCAGCAGTTCCGTGGAGATTGTAGATACCATAGGTCCTGACATAAATGTCTATCTCAACAATGCCGCTTTCTCTGACGGCAGCAAGACCCACGAACAACCCCATTTCTACGCAGACATCTACGACGAACACGG
>SAMEA104315424__coassemble_630_pt1 | contig 23858 bp, 21 predicted proteins | sample SAMEA104315424__metabat2_low_PE_013 | metagenome-assembled genome bin SAMEA104315424 (sample SAMEA104315424) | gut metagenome | biome: Monkey gut; feature: monkey-associated habitat; material: faeces | place: China | collected 2013 | reverse complement strand
CGAAGAGGTTCTCCACGTTGTAGGAGACAACACGGAGGGTGTCCACGGAGCCGCGCAACACACTACTCCACCCGACCAAAACACACAATATAAGCCACTTACAACATTTCATCCGTGTAAATTTGGGGCTCCGTTCAAGCCGTATAAAACAATGAACGTTCTCCTTTAATTGCCGTTAATTAATCGTTAATTTTCTCCATTAATGCCCATTAAAGAGCCATTAAAAATCAAGGAACATGTAATTAACCACGAATTTATTTTCCCACTAAAGCCGTATAAAACAACGAATATTCTCCGTTAATCACCGTTAATTAACCATTAATTCATTGATAAACATATAATTGCCATGTCATTAGCCATTAATTTAGGGGTCATTGAAGCATCGTGATGGCGCGGTGGAGGGATTGGGTGAGGGTGTCGATGTCGTCGCGGGTGTTGTACATTGCCACCGATGCGCGGAGCGTACCCGGGACACCGAGATGGTCGATGAGCGGTTCGGCACAATGATGGCCCGTGCGCACGGCAACACCTTGATGGTCAAGCAATACGCCTACATCAAAAGGATGGATGAGTTGTCCGTCCGAACGGAAGACATTGAACGATACGGCACCCGCCTTGGGGAGTCCCTTGGCGTAGATGTGTACGTGGTCGATGGTGCTGAGTTGCTGTTCGAGATAGTTGGTAAGGTCCGCCTCATGGGCTTCGATAGCCTGCAAGCCCACGTTCTGAACGTATCGGATAGCCTGTCCGAAGGCATAACTGCCGATAAAATTGGGTGTGCCAGCCTCAAACTTGTAGGGAAGGACATTGTAGGCGGTGTGGTCGAAACGGACATGGTCAATCATCTCTCCCCCACCCTGCGCGGGCGGTAACTGATTGAGCCACTGTTCTTTACCGTAAAGGATACCCAAGCCCGTGGGTCCGTACATCTTATGGGCACTGCAGGCGAGGAAGTCGCAATCGAGTGCGCGGACATCGATGGGCAGGTGCGGGACGGATTGGGCTCCGTCGAGGCAGACCGGCACACCCGCGGCATGGGCGATGCGGATAATTTCCTGAACGGGGTTGATAATGCCGAGTACGTTGCTGACATGGGCGACAGAGACGAGGCGCGTGCGGTCGGTGAGGAGTCGTTGGAAGGCATCCACATCCAGCGAGAGGTCGTTGCGAAGGGGAATGACGCGCAGCGTGGCGTGCTTGCGTTCGCAGAGCATCTGCCACGGGACGATATTAGAATGGTGCTCAAGGTGGCTGACGATGATTTCGTCGCCCTCGTGAATGAACGCCTCACCGAAACTGAAAGCCAACATATTAAGGCTGTCGGTGGTGCCTTTGGTGAAGATAATCTCCTTGGGCGAAGCCGCGCCAAGGAAGTCGGCGACCTGCTGGCGGGCATCCTCGTGGTGCTGCGTGGCGACCTGACTGAGATGGTGTACCCCGCGGTGGACATTGGCATTCCAGCAGGTGTATGCCTCGTAGATGGCGTCCAGCACAAGGCGGGGTTTCTGGGTGGTGGCGGCATTGTCCAAATACACCAAAGGACGGTTGTTGACACGCTCGCCGAGTATCGGGAAATCTTCTCTATTCATATTCTCTATTCTCCGTTAATTGCCGTGTAATTAATCGTTAATTTTCTCCATTAAAGCCCATTAAAGGACCATTAAAAAGAAATGAACGTATAATTATCGTGTAATTAGCCATTAATTTTCTGCGTGGAGTGATGTTTATAAATTATAATATATCATTGCTTTTTGGTGGGGTATCCGTTGCCTATCCCTTGCGTATGGGTTGCGTATCCCTTGCTACTTGAATCGATTAATAAACGATAATATATTGAGGGTGTACGCAGGAGATTCGAGGGGATTAGGGTTTGTAGTAACTGTTTTCGAGGATGAGTTGGGCATCGGGTTCGGACATGAGTTGCGGAATGGTAACGTCCTCATTATGACGCATATAACTATCCACAATACGCCAACCGACCCACGTGCCGAGGCGGCCCGGGGAATCCTGACTGATTTCGGCTGTGAAGGGTCCGTCGTTGAGGTAAGAAGTGAGGACCGAGGACTCCGTTTTGAAGAGGTCGCGCTTGTCCATCATGCAGTTCCAGATGGCGCGCTCGTAGGTGATGCACCAGTCCCATTGCGCGGGAGTGTAGCCGATAATCTCGTATTCGGGCTCGTCGGGCAGCAGTTGGCTGAGGAGCCACATCTGTTTGCCGCGGTAGATGATGTTCTCAAGGAGGCGGTTGTAGCGGCTGATGTAGGGGGTGTTCTGCGCGATGAACATGCTGAGGACATCGGCAGGAATGCACTCGGGACGCATGGTCTGCTTCTGGTAATCGTACACGACCTGGTTGTAGTAGAGGTAGTCGCTGCCGAGGTACATGTCAATGCCCACGCCGATAAGGTCGTCGTAGTAGAAAACGGACGAATTGAAGCCCGAGACGAACAGATAGACGGTGGGGACGGGCAAGGCAGGATAGAGGTAGTGCATGCGCGTAAAGCCCTGATTGAGTTCGGTTTGCAGGCGACTGAGGTTGGAGAAACGCTCCTCTGCCAGTTGGTTGGTCTGCTGGAAACCCATGGTGGTGTCGGTGAGGAAACGAGGCAGTTCGGCGCATAGATAGGCGGTGTCGGTGCTGCTGATACCGAGGACTCCCTCCACGAAAAGCGGCATAAACTCCTCATAATCAGCGTACAGACGGCGGACATCCTGTGTGATGCTGTCGGGGCGTACGCTGAGGAGGGCACTGTCGAAACGAATGATTGGCACGGAGACAGGCTCAAGGTCGCGGGGAAAGTAGTCCTGCCCGCGGTGACAGCCTGTGAGAGTGCAGCATAACAGGCTGACAATCAGCCAGAAGTGATTACATCTTTCCATCTTTTATTTCTAATACGCGGTCGCTGATTTCGGCAAGTTCCTTGTCGTGGGTGACGATGACAATAGTCTGTCCGTACTGCTCGCGCATGTGCAGGAGCAGGCGGTGGAGTTCGCGTTTGTTGGTTTCGTCGAGACTGCCGCTGGGTTCGTCAGCGAGAATAACATCGGGAGACATCATCATTGCCCGCGCTGCCGCCACACGCTGCTTCTCGCCGCCCGAGAGTTGGGCGGGCTTGTGGGTGAGACGGTCCTGCATGCCGAGGTCGGTGAGGAGTTGCGTGGCACGGGCTTGCGCCTCGCGATAGTCGGTGCGGGCTATGAGTGCGGGCATCATGACGTTCTCGAGGGTGTTGAACTCGGGCAGGAGTTGGTGGAACTGAAAGATAAATCCGATGTGCTTATTACGGAAGTCCGCTAAGGCTTTGTCTTTGAGAGTCAGCACGTTAACTCCGTTGATGAGCACGGTACCGCTGTCCGGTCGGTCGAGCGTCCCTATGATTTGGAGCAGGGTGGTCTTGCCCGCGCCGCTCTTGCCGATGATGCTGACTATCTCGCCCTTTCGGACGGAGAGGTTGACGCCTTTGAGCACCTCGAGGGTGCCGAAGGACTTGTGTATGTCGGAGACTTGAATCATGCTTGGTTACTTTTTATCGTAGGCATAGTTGATGATGCGCACCGCCGTCTCGATGATGTCGTCGCGGTCGGTGGAAGTGAGGGTGACATTGCCGTCGGGTTGGATACCGGGTTCAATGCTCTGATTATCACGGTCGTACATGCGGACGCTGGAGAAACGGAGAAGCCAGCCGTTGGGCAGTTCATAACTAAGGGGCATTCCACCACCGCCTCCGCTCAAGCCGCCGAGAATCAGGCTGTTGTCCGCGTAACGCATGATGCTGACAAAGAAATTGGCTGCGGAATAGGAGTGCCGGTTGCAGAGTACGATGACGGGACGGAGCCAGTAGCCTTTGGCGTCCTCAAGGCGCATGGGTTGCATTTCCGAGAAGTCGTCGTGGGCTTTGCCCGACTTGTGCTGCCAATAGCCCACGACGGTGTCGCGCGAGAAGAACGGAGCCGCTAGTTTGTAGGCGTTGTTGAGGTCGCCACCGCCGTTGTTTCGGACGTCGAGAATGATACCACGGCAGTCGCGGAAGTGGTTGAGGACTGCGATAAGATTGGCGTCGGAGAAGCCGCTGGAGAACGAACCGTAATAGATATAGCCTATGGTGTCGCCGTGAATGCGTTGGTAGGAGATGCCGCCGGCACGGTGATAATCAGTTAGATAGACGCGCGTGAGAAGGTCAGCGTCAAAGTTGGAGGGGTAGCCGGTGTACCAATCGGTGCAAGATGAGATGTCGAAGAACGAGTAAAGGTTGACGTGCCCGTCGCGGAGGAGGTTGACGACCTCTGCCATCTGGTTGAAATAGAGGTAGTTGTCGTCCCAGTTGGTGATGCGCATGGTATCGAAACGGGGTCGGTAAACATCGCGGACGGAGTCCCAGTTGATACCCTTTTCGTCGAGGAAACAGTATTTCTCGTCGATGATACGCCACAGGGCTTCAAAGTTGCCGAGCGGCGTGTTGTCGTCCGCAGCCTCAAAAGGATGTGTGCAACCTACCGTGAGAAGGAGCAACAGGGTGAGTATCAGGTATTTGTTTACATATTCCATGCTGCCAAACTCTTTGCGGGATTGATGCGATAATGCCAGATACAGCCCACGACAGCACTGACCTGTTCGCGGGAGAACATCATGCCGCGCTCGCCGTACTCCACGTACTCGTGTGCGATGCCCACGCGCCATGTAGAGCGGTGGAACTGCATATCCATAGTGAGTTCGTGACGGAGCATACGGTGGTTGGTAAGGGTCGTGCAACGGACACGCCCAGGCACGCCTTCGGCGAGTTCGTAGTACGACTGCCAGTAGTCGGGCAGGAAGTCCACACCGACCACGTTTGCGCGCACGAGATAGCGCAGGCGATAGGAGGTGGTGCGTGCACGGAAACTCCAACTGATGCCACCCATGGCACACAAATCCAAGGCTGCATCCATGGAAAAGGGCTTGTTGACGCTACTGCCGTGCATCTTGCCGAGCCAGTCGAGGTCAAGATACGGTCCGAGGAGGAGTTCGATACCCGTGCGGCGGAAGTGCCAGTTGTAGTAAGCACCCCACCCGCCCGATACGCCGAGGGAGTAGATGAGATTGGTGTGCGCACTGCTGTAGGTCCAGCCAAACTGCGCGTCGAAACGTCCGATATGGTGCCAAGAGTTTCGGCGGAAAGGTTGCCACCACTCGTTGCCGATGCCTACCCGCTGCCCCGAATAGAGCAGGGGGCTGAGGTATTGATCCTGCTGCCAAAGTCCACCATACGAGATATGGAGAATGTTCTCATGCTCGGGGTTGCGGGGGGAGACTTTGGAAGGTTCGTGCGCAGACGCGCTACCCATCAACAGGACAGGCAGAAAGAGACACCATATTGCTTTGCGGGCGGTCATAACTATCTGCCTGCAAAGTTACATAAATTCTTCGGATTTGGCAAAGTGAGAGCAGATGGTCGGTGTATCCTGTCTGTATTGTCGGCTTAATAACATACCAACAACATACTAATCACATACTAATCACATACTAATGTCATACTCTTAACTCGAGACTCCACAAACCACATCAGAGAGGGGGCTCAATAAAAAGTTTTGATGATACATGCGAAAAATACTCCACTTCGCCCGTTGGGCGAATAACGACGCGAGCCGCGTCGTCCCCCAGCAAAAGCGTCGTTCCCCATAAGTATCGTCGAAAATGTGATATGTCTCTTGCAATATATGCAAAAGTAGAGACTGCCTAAACGTGTCAGGCAGTCTCCACTTTTTATTGAACCTTTCTATTTGCCGATTAGAGTTGAGGACCGGCAGCAACCAGGGCTTTGCCTGCCTCGTTAGTCTCATATTTGACGAAGTTCTTGATGAAACGACCCGCCAAATCCTTCGCCTTGACATCCCACTCGGCAACATCTTTGTAGGTATCGCGAGGATCGAGGATAGCGGGATCTACGCCCGGCAGAGCGGTCGGAACCTCGAAGTTGAAATACGGGATCTTCTTCGTCGGAGCGGTCAGGATGTCGCCACCGAGGATAGCGTCGATGATACCACGGGTGTCGCGGATAGAGATACGTTTGCCCGTACCGTTCCAACCGGTATTGACGAGGTATGCTTTCGCGCCCGATTTCTCCATTTTCTTAACCAACTCCTCTGCGTATTTGGTCGGGTGGAGTTCGAGGAACGCCTGACCGAAGCAAGCCGAGAAAGTAGGTGTAGGCTCGGTGATACCGCGCTCCGTACCTGCCAACTTAGCGGTGAAGCCGCTCAGGAAGTAGTACTTGGTCTGCTCGGGAGTCAGAATTGATACAGGAGGCAGAACGCCGAATGCATCAGCCGACAGGAAGATCACGTTCTTGGCAGCAGGACCTGCGGAAATCGGCTTAACGATGTTGTTGATGTGGTAGATAGGATACGAAACACGGGTGTTCTCGGTTACGCTCTTGTCTGTGAAATCAATCTTGCCCTCTGCGTCAACGGTTACGTTCTCAAGGAGTGCATCGCGACGGATAGCGTTGTAGATGTCGGGCTCGCTCTCTTTGTCGAGGTTGATTACCTTGGCATAGCAGCCGCCCTCGAGGTTGAATACGCCCTCGTCGTCCCATCCGTGCTCGTCGTCACCGATAAGCAGACGTTTCGGGTCGGTCGAAAGGGTGGTCTTACCCGTACCCGACAGACCGAAGAAGATAGCGGTGTTCTTGCCCTCTTTGTCGGTGTTAGCCGAGCAGTGCATCGAAGCGATACCCTTCAGAGGCAGGTAGTAGTTCTGCATCGAGAACATACCTTTCTTCATCTCGCCGCCGTACCAGGTGTTGATGATTACCTGCTCGTGGCTGGTGGTGTTGAATGCCACGCAGGTCTCGCTGTTCAAGCCGAGTTCTTTGTAGTTCTCCACTTTGGCTTTCGAAGCGTTGTAAATCACGAAGTTAGGCTCGAAGTTCTCCAACTCCTCTGCGGTCGGACGGATAAACATATTGGTAACGAAGTGTGCCTGCCATGCTACCTCTACGATGAAGCGGACAGCCAGACGGGTCTCTTTGTTCGCACCGCAGAATGCATCAACCACAAACAGACGTTTGTTGCTCAACTCTTTCTGTGCCAAAGCCTTTACTTCACCCCAAACCTGCTCCGACATCGGGTGGTTGTCGTTCTTGTATGCGTCGCTGGTCCACCACACATTGTCGTGGCTCTGTGCGTCGTCAACGATGTATTTGTCCTTAGGCGAACGGCCGGTGAACACACCCGTCATTACGTTTACGGCACCGAGTTCGGTCAACTGACCCTTCTCATAGCCTACCAAGTCTTTCTTTGTCTCCTCCTCGAAGAGTTGCTCAAACGAGGGGTTGTGTACGATTTCGGTAGTACCCGTAATGCCGTACTGCGTCAAATCTAACTTTTTCATAATTCTATTTAGTTTTAGTTTTTATTTCTGAGGATTTCTGTTTCAAATACCAACTTATCAACCCCTTGCCTTTTCCACCATCTAAACTGAGTACAAAATTAGTGCAAAACTGTGAATTTGCCAATTTTTTTCCTTAACAATCGGTTTTTTGCAAAGTTGAGTTAGCAAAATTCAGTTTTTTATGCTGAAAAGCATGTTTTTTCTTGTAATTATTTGGAGGGTATCAGAAAAAGCACTACCTTTGCACCGTGTTTTTCATGGTATTAGATTTAAGGTTAAGTAAAGATTGGGTTGTCGAGATGACAATCCTTCTTTTTTTTATGTATTTTCGCGGGACGTTTGTATTGCTGTTAGGCATTGTATGTCCGTGAAAACATATACCCATAAAAACACAAAATTTTCCCTGTATATTGCGTAATATTTTCTGCCAGCTACTTTGTGTTCGCTTTGTCGTGTCTTTGTAATAAATTGACAATTACCAGTTTACAAAAGAAAAGTAACAGAAAGTGACGGAAAGTAACAAAAAGTGACAAATAACGCCAAATCGCGACGGAAAGTGACAGAAAGTGACGGAAACGCTCAACGGGTTCTGCGTTTGTAGTACCTTTGCAGCGTGATTCGAGGTGTCGAATCCGGTAGGCTGCAGACGTAAGCAGCCCGTGTTCTTTGACGTACGAATACTGCCCGTGAGGGTGGTGGAGGGGGCGTTTGCTCCCTCGGCGGAGGCAAAGGTGCTTCCGCGATGGAGACAAATGGAGCAGTTTACCTAACTGAGGTGTTGCAAAACTGCCTTGACGGCCTGTTCGTTGACGCGGTGCCCGAACTTAGGCGACCACAATATTTCCCATCCGAGTTGCGAAAGGAGTGCGGCATTGTGCTTGGTGATTTCCTTGCCCACTAACTCATCGTCCGTGGAAAAGAGGGCGATATTTCGAGAACCTGAAAGTATTTGGTGCTCATCGCGAAAGGTGATGAAGCGTCTAATCATCTGTTCATCAATGATATACTCCGTTTCTCCATTCTCGCGTTCCTGCAAATACGGGTGCTTGCCATAGCCGAGTTTGCGGAGGACATGCTCTATCTCAATAGTGGGGTTGACGGCAATTTTCGTAGCATCGGGGGCATTGACATAGAGTGTGAGCATACCACCCATGGATGTGCCTGCCACAAGAGCAGGGTGGAAAGCGTCAGACCATTGGTTGAGAATATCCAAGGACTCATAAGGGTCGTGGGTGATTTCGGGGGAGAGCCACTCATATTGGTCGAAGTACCGCCCGAAAGAAGATTTGGTGCCCGATTTGGCACTTGAACCCAAACCGTGAATATAGAGCGCATAAGGCTTCTGCTTAGGCTCTTGCCAAACATAAGGTGTATGTTGTTTGCTATGTGCCATTGTTTAGGGTTCAGCGACGGAAAGAGAAGTATTTCTGCCCGAAGAAACTGACAGTGACCGTAACAACCGTGATAATCATCTTGGACGGGGTGGGGTAGAGTCCGGCACCATCGACGAGCAGTTTGAGTCCGAAATAGTTGATAGCCAGGTTGACGAACACTATGAGAATGTATCGACCCAGTTGGCGTACACCATGCAGGGAGGATTGGGTGAAGGTGACATATTTGTTGAGCCAAAAGCCCGTCAGGAGCGTGATGGGAAAGACAATACAAAGTGCCATGATGTGGGGCGTGACGCATATCTCGGACAGCCCGAAAAGGTGCCAGTAAAGGGGAATATATACCAAATCGTGCCCCACCACGAAATTGTACATCAAAAAGTACAACACCCAGTCTAACAACATGTTACCACCACCGCAGGCGGCATAGCGAAAGAGTTGTTCGGGGATATATCGGCTGAAAGGTCGGTAGAAAAAATCAATGATTTTGGTGATTAGTTGCGATAGTTTTTGCATTTTTGAAATAAAAGCAGTAATTTTGCAGTCGAAATCGAAAGCAACCGCAAAGGTACGACAAAATCGCGGAACACGCAAATTTTTGTGGTAGGCGTTGGCGGGTTTCCGATAGTAATCAAGCAATTGTTTTATGGACGACCATCATCAAGAGAATGCAGCAAGTACGCCCCAAGAAATTTCTGGGTCAGCACTTCTTGACGGACCTGAGTGTCGCCCAACGAATTGCTGAGACCATTTCCGCCGGTCGTGTCCTCGAGATAGGACCCGGCATGGGTGTTCTGACCCAGTATCTCCTAAAAAACAAAGACATTGACCTCACGGCGATAGAACTCGACCGCGAGAGTGTGGCGTATCTGCAAGAATGGTACCCCGAACTGCACTTGATAGAGGGCGACTTTCTGAAGTTGGACCTCGCGGAATTGTATCCGGAAGGGGAGTTCTGCGTGATAGGAAACTATCCGTACAATATCAGCAGCCAGATATTTTTCAAGGTCTTGGAGTACAAAGACCGCATACCCGTATGCTCGGGCATGATACAGAAAGAGGTGGCAGAACGTATCGCCTCGAAGCCCGGGAAAAAGGCGTACGGCATATTGAGCGTGCTGTTGCAGGCGTATTACGACATCGAGTATCTGTTCACGGTGAACGAGAATGTGTTTGCGCCCCCGCCCAAGGTGAAATCGGCGGTTGTGCGACTGACGCGCAATCGCCGCCAAGAGTTGGGCTGCGATGAGCAGTTGTTCAAACAAGTGGTCAAAACAGCCTTTAACCAACGCCGAAAACAGATGCGCAATTCGTTGATGTCACTGGTAGGAAAAGATAACCCGCTACTGTCCGACCCTGTGTTCACGAAGCGCCCCGAGCAACTAAGCGTGGAAGAATTTATTGAATTAACCAATCTGATAGACGGAAAAGGGAACAGATAACAAACAGGCGTTTTTTGAGACCTTTTCCACTTGTAGAACCTTATGTGAGGCGTGAGAAACGTCCGCAGCAAACAAAAAAAGTTATGGCAGAACTGAGAATATTCTATAAGGAAAACGAGAAGATAAAGGTTTCGAAGACGCTGAATATCTTGCAATCCATTGATAAGAAAGACATTATCTGGATAGACCTTTTGGACGTAAGCGACAAGACCGAGGATGCCTTGGAAGGCTTCTTGAAGATTGATATTCAGGAAGATGAGGAGATGGAAGAAATTGAGATGTCGTCGCGATATATCCAGACAGATGACTCAATTGTGGCGAACTCGAACTTCCTGCGCAACGATTTTGAGGTTGAACCAGTGAACTTCATTCTGAAGAATAGTATCCTTGTGAGTACGCGCGGTGTGGAGTTGGACAGTTTCAACGAGACTGTAAAGAAAATGTTCGTGAACACCCGTAATTTCCCGACGGGGTATCACGTGTTGGTTGCCCTCATGGAGACTCGTGTGGAGAAAGACGCCGACATGATTGAGGACACCACTGATATGATTACCAACCTATCCTCCGAAATCAACGCCAGCGACCATGTGGACGAGGATGTGCTCATCCAAATCAAGGACTTGCAGGAAAAAGTGACCATCATCCGTCAGAACATCATGGACAAGCAGCGCGTCATAAGCAATTTTCTGAAATGCGACTTCTTCCCTGCCGAATTGCAACCGCGTTTGACCATGATTATCAAGGATATAAACTCGCTTTTCGACTACACGCGATTTGGTTTCGACCGTCTGGACTACCTTCAGGATACGTTCCTCGGTCTCGTAAACATCGAGCAGAACAAGATTATCAAGATATTCACCGTCGTAAATGTTATCTTCCTGCCCCCGACATTGGTGGCAAGTATGTATGGCATGAACTTCGACTTCATGCCCGAACTGCATTGGCGCCTCGGCTACCTGTTCGCCATCGGGCTGATGATAGTTTTTACTATGGTTATCTTGCTGATATTCAAACTGAAGAAGTGGTTATAAACAGAATTATCAACACACACGCCAACTCGCTGTTGGTACATATTTATAACCTGGTTTTATCCATGCTATCAGCAATTATATCCACACTTTTCAAACGTGTAATATATTACCTGTCAGTGAATTATAGTAGTTATCACTATTATCATCGCCCTAAAATAACAAAGAGATTCTATATGAATTCTATTTATATTATTTAGGTGTGATATCTGAGTGCCTGTTCTCCTAACAGACGATGATGACATAGCATCAACTCTCCATCTTCTCTTCTCAGGTGCATGCCTCCGCCTTCGCAGTACCGCCACACTCGGCATCCGTTGCATGGGGCTTGTTTCCGCATCCACGACCGGTCGCGATAGGGCTTGAACCAGTTCTCCCACACGTCCCAGAAGTCGTCTTTGTAGATATTGCCTTGATAATATTTCCCGCGAATGCTTGTGCATGCGGATATGCTCCCGTCAATCAGCACCGATGCCACACTCACGCCCGCAGCGCAATGAAAAAGGTGGTCTCTCACCTCGCCTTCATAATCGTCCAGAAAGCCCTCGCACGAGTACGACACATGTTTTCCCGCCTGCCTATTCATGCGGATAAACGCCAGCAACTGTCCGAACTGCTCATCCGATAGCAACAGTTCAGGATTGTCTTTGGCTCTGCCCATCGGGTCAATTGTTATCAGCCGCCAGTTGCGCACACCTATCCCCCACAGGTAGTCGCGCATCGCCTCCAACTCTCCTATGTTCCGCCTGTTTACGCACGTCACCACGTCCCATGTCAGCCCCTTGTCTGCCGCAGCCAGTTTGATGGTCCGCACTGCACCGTCAAAGGCTATCGGGTGTTGCCGCAGCCATACATGATTGTCGTGCAAACCGTCAAAACTCACCGACATCGACATCAATCCTGCTTGCCGCAACTCCTCAAAACGTTTCTCCGTCATAGCCAACCCGTTGGTCACCATGCCCCAGGGATAGCCTCTCCTGTTCAGTTCCCTGCCTATCTCCGCCAAATCCTTGCGCATCAACGGCTCTCCGCCCGATACTATCACCATCACCTTGTGCGGGTTCACATGAGGCGTAATGCTGTCTATCACACGTAAAAAGTCCTCTTTGGGCATATCGGGAGCCGTCACTGACGATGTACAGTCGCTTCCGCAATGCAGACAATGCACATTGCAGCGCAATGTCGATTCCCAAAACAACTGCTGCAGCGGGTGCAATTCCTGCAAGTTGTGGCGGCGCATCCGCTCCAGTTCCAAAACGAAACGTTTTCTAATATCCATAATGTCTGCAAAATTACACAATTTTCTACGCATTTCCAAACGACAAACGATAACCAAACATATAACATAATAATCTTATAAAGATAGATGTAACGCCTCTTTATATTGACATTGTCGCCTTGTAAAATTAACTTTTTTATTGTTTATTTCAAAAAGATGTTGTACCTTTGCACCGCATTAGTCAATGTCGGGAGTAGTGGGTTGGGGCAACTCTTTGATAAAAAGGAGAATACTCAAATCTAACGCCGCGCTGGCAGGCTGGTGCACTAAAATATAAAAAGGCGTTTATTGGCGCTTGTTTTGGCAAATAGAAATCCTGCAAAATTTCGATAGCCCAAAGCAAGATGGCGATGAATGCCAATTGGTATGTATTCATCCGTATTGTTCGCAATGCGGAGTTGCATATCGGCGTGGGCGTTAGTTGTTTATTCTTGTTATCAGGGTCTTGCAGGAACCTCTATTTGGAGAATGAGCGAAAGTAAGGTACCACGCTTTGCTTTTATTTATCAACGGAGATGTGAGGTGCCGCTGATCCAAGCAAATAACAATTAATGTTATGAAGAAAACTATTATGTTCGTTGCATGTCTCGCTATGGCATGCGTGTCAGTGTGTGCACAAATCTCCACGGGAGAGCCCAATGCGTCGGTCATTGCACGCACCGGAAACCGCCCGCAAAAAGGCGACTGGGGATTGTACCTCGGAGGTTCGGTCAGCCAGGTTATGGATTTGGTCAATTATTGTCAGTCCGCAGGAGCGGAAGGTGCCTATGGTTTGCCACTTGTCAATCTGAAGTATTATTGCACAGACAACTTTGAATTCCGCATGGGATTTCAGTTCGCTGCAAAGACTGAAAAGACAAAGACAATTCAGTATAATGAGGGAGGTTCGGATTACATTCAAAAAACATCTGCAGGTACAGACTACACACGCTTGCTCCCGGGTATTGCCTATCACTTCAACAGCAAAAATCTCCTTGATGTTTACGTAGGTGCTCAACTGCCTATCGGTTTCAACTCTACTACTGGAAAATTCAACATAGAAAATGCAGGAGTTACCACTTCCGCCAAGATACATCAGGGAACTTTTGTCATTGGTGGCGGTCTATTTATAGGATTGCAGTTCTTTATTGCCGACCTGCCTATCGCTATTGGCGTTGAGGGTGGCTATTCAGGGCAAGTTGAAGCAACATCTGTTCCTTCTTATTCTATAGCAACAGACGGCACTTCCCAAAAATACAAAGACGGCACCGCTACCACTACTGCTCGCTGGGGCGCAGACGCATCTTTGCATTTCTCCTATTATTTTAATAATAAGTAACCAACGCTTGCTATATGAAAAAGAGTTTTTTATTCACCCTACTGGCTGTTCTGGCGCTCACAACCTCGTGTGTCAGCCAAAAGAACAATAGCGGTTTTGCTGTCAAGCCCAATGAGGTGCGGCTCGAAATAGGGATGGATGACCTTACCTATTTAGGCACGGTCAATGTGGAAATAGAGTACAAAAAATACGGCGCAATTACCAAAATATACACCGTCAATGGCACTAATTATGATCCTCGCTATTTCACGGAGACAACACTCTCCGTAAAGTTGCCTATGGGTGCAGGAATGTTGCAAAAAGCGCTCTACAAAGTACAAGACACCTACCCTGACGCAGAGTTTGCCATCCCTGTCAATCACAGAAAAGAAGTGATGTACATGAACGGCGGACGCATCATCAAAGAAACAATGTCTGTCAAGACCTATAAACTGAAATGATGAAACCTCAATCACTTCTTCTGGTGGTTGCAATCTGTTGCGGTGCGCTGTTGGTCTCATGTGACCAACAGTCACCGCTCACTTTGATTGTTAAACCCGTCTATGGCGTGTCGCAAGCCAATGAAATATATCATGCCACGTCTGGTCTGCCCGTATGGTTCAGTCTGACGGCACAATCGCAGGATGTGGAACTCAGTTCTGTCAAAATCATTGCTTTTGATACATACTACTCCACACAACAATTGCTTGACACCAATCTCACAGGGCATTCTCTTGCCACTATTGATTGGAAATATACACTGCCTTTCTACAACGGCACTATGCCGGTGAGGTTTACATTCCTTGCCACTGCTATGGATGGCAAGTCCATACCAGTGGACATTGTAGTGTTTGTCTCTCCTGCCGGCGATGGGCATATCACCACCACCGAAATGGTCAGCATGTACTCCGCCGCGTCCGGCAACAAGTCAGGCTTCAATTTCTCCACCCTCTCCACCTGCTTCCCGCAGTTGCACGCCGATAGCGCATTCGCTATCTACGACCTCCCACAGCCCGACACCACGCACCACGATGCAATCTCCCGTAGGTGGTCATCGTCCACGGGCGTCTATTTTGCCAAAGGCGGCAATTTCGATTATGGCAATGCCACGGTTGCATCCATACAAGCCACCTACAACTCGATGTTGCGCGACAATACCGTTATAGACATCCAATCCGATGATGTTATTTTTGTCGGGGACAAGCAACGCGCTTTTGGTGTTATCAAGGTGGTAACCGTTTGCGATGAACCCCGAGTGGCAAATGACCGCTATATCTTCAGTGCCAAAACGTTCCTGACATCCCAACACAAAAATTGACGCTAAAAATAGTTATATAAGGTCACTTCCTCTCATTCAACTCCTCTCTCCGTACTGTATTCAGCAGGTTGTTTGCTTGCTTGGTATAGTCATTTTGCTTGCTTTCTATATGTAAAATAGCAGGAGTTATCTCTTTGCGTTTCTCTGGTGTAGCCGTATTGTATTCTCGACGCAGGCTGTCTAATCGCGTATGCTCTGCTTGCATTTGTTGTTGCAAACGCTGCCACTCGTCGAAAGCCTTACGGGCCTCTGTGCTATGAAAATCGTCCACAGAAGTATATACCATAGTATCATTGAGCACAAAATATATCTGTGGCTCCTGTGCGCGTGCTTCAGTGTGCAAAACAGACGTGGGTGTTTCCACTTCAATGCGTAGGACACTGTCTGCCGAAAGGCAGTTCCGCAATTGTGCGTATGCCGCCAATGAATCTTGTTGTAGCCCGCGCCAGTACGTTTTCTGTTCTGCCGGAACAAACGAATATACCCGTACATATCCCGCTTGCGAAAACCTGTCTGTCGCAAAATAACCCACATGCCGTGTCTCGTCAATCACCATCAGGTACTCGTTAGCCTCGGAATTATACGGATATCCCATATTTTCGGGGTGTGTATAGGTCTCTGTGGCGGTGTTATAGCGGCTCACATATATATCATATCCTCCCAAGCCGTTTGTGTCATTCGACGCAAAATATAGTGTCACCCCGTCGCTCAGTACGTAGGGCGAAATCTGCTTGTTTGACGCATTTATCACACTTGGCAGCGTATCAGGTTGCGACCATTGGTCTAACAACCGGTGTGCCGATACGAGTAGCAGCGCCGAGTCTTGCGATACCGACCACAATCGCCTGTCTCCGCGTTGGTTTGTATAGGTGATGCCGCCAATATCATTGCGGGTAAGCGTGCCGGCTTCCGCGGAGAGGACGCATACGTACAACATACTGTCAATGGGGACTTCCACGGAATCTATTATATGTACCTTTTCTACTCGTTTGAGGTACCGTTGTTTTTTTTCGGCATCGCGTATCTGTTGTTGTATGTATGGTACGCGCTCATTGGGCGTGGAGAGGCTTTGCATATAGGTTTGGTAAGAGCGTATGGCATCGTCAAAATGCCAAAGGTGCATATACATATCGCCCAAATAGAAGTATTTTAGGGGGTATTTGTCACCGGCACGATTGAAGTACTCAATGGCAATATTATAGTCACCCTGCTGCTGCGCACAGCGCGCGTAGCGGTACAGGTAGAGCGGTGAACGGGGATTGCTGCGCAAAAGGCTTTTATAGGCTTGCTGCGCCGCCTTATAGTCACCGTCCTCAAACAAACGGTTGGCTGTGGTAGCATTCTGTGCCGAAACCACGATAAGGCAGGAAAAAAGAAATAATATCGTCAATTGTAACTTACGCATAACAGGTGCAAAATTATAGAAAATAGTTGATTTGTGCAATAATGCACATTGGGCTACTGGCACAATCATTCAAAACCTATGGGAACGATGCAATTTATGGAAGACGACGCGGCTCGCGTCGTAAGTTTATAAATACTTGTAAATGCCCACCTTTAACGAGAGGATAGTAGGAGGATAGCGAGAGGATAGCAGGAGATTGAAATAAACAAAAAGGTGCTATTATTAAAATTAGTATATAAAATACACCCCAAACAAGGTGGGGTACACTACCCCTATTCCATTGTAAGAGTGATTTTGCCGATGCGGGCACCGGATTTGCCCGTTTGAGCGAGGAGGACACTATCGCCATCCATGTTGGCAATATGCAGATTCTCAACCACTTTGTGCGTGTGGGCACCGATAATGACATCTATGTCACGTGTGGCGGCTGCGAGTTCAGCGTCGGAGAGTTGCCCGTCCACAGCGTGGTTTGTGCCCTGGTGGCTGAGGCAGATAACGAGGTCGCAGTGTTTGTCGCGACGGAGAAGTGTGGCGGTCTCTTGTGCCGATATGATGGGGTCAAGGTAGCGCACGGGGGCGAAATTCTTGGCGGCAATGAGGCTGTTCGGGTTCACACCGATACCAAACACGCCTATGCGCAGCCCCTTCCGGCGGAGGATAGTGTATGGCTTTACAAGCCCTTCCAAGGGTGTGTCTTGCACATCGTAGTTGGCGCACACGATGGGGAACTGAGCCATGCGCAGTATCTCCGCCAGCGTGTCCAAGCCATAGTCAAACTCATGGTTGCCCAGCATGCCCGCATCATAGCCCATACGGTTGAGGGCATCCATCTCAATGCGCCCGTGATAGAAATTGAAATAGGGCGTGCCTTGACTAAAATCGCCTGCATCCACGAGAATGAGGTCCGGGTCAGCCTGACGCTCGCGCTCGATGAAGCCCATACGACGCGCATAGCCTGCGCAGTTGGCATCGCGCTTGCCCGCCTCGATAGGCTCAACCTGCGAGTGGGTGTCGTTGGTATGCAAGATGGTGATAGTCTGCTGTTTAGGACTATTGCACGAAGCGCACAGCAGGAGTACGAATACGCCTGCGAGGGCTTTAGAAATACTTTTGGAGGTCATCATTGGTGAGTATGGTGAATATGGTTTGACCATTGGGGAGGTAGCGCGAGTCGGTGTGCTGCAGCAGGCGCCGGAGCAAGTCGCGCATCTCGTTGTCTGTCAGCGTTTTGCCTACGGGGATGGCCATTCGGTCCGCCAAAGAGAGGGCTACGGTCTTCTGCCACTCGTCGGAGGCGGTGGAGCCAGTGTCCTGCACCTGGTGAATGACTTGCAGGAGGGTCTCGGAGGCGTTCTGCTGCCCCAACAAGGCGGGCACGGAAGTGATGCTGTAGGCATTGGGCGAGAACTGCTCGAGGATAAAGCCCACTGCCTGCAGGTCTGCCAGCAGGCTTTGCAACGTGTGCAAGTCGTCCGGCGACAATTCTATCACCTCGGGGAAGAGGACAGGCTGTGTGATGCCGTGGTGCGAGTGCAGTTGCTCCGCCAGTTCGCGGTAGAGAACCGCCATGTGGGCGCGGTGCTGGTGCACCAACAGCAGTCCGCCGTCCGCGGGGGCTATAATATACTTGCCTTGCGACTGCAACAGGGGCGTGTCGTCGCCTATCTGCGGTAAGGTGAAGAGCGGGGCTATCGGCTCCGGTTCCTGTGCACTTGCGGGACAGGGAATATTATCATAAAGGCGTTCCCACGGTTGTAAAACAGGGTCTGAACGCCGGTTTTGCGACTTGAAAGGGTTGTAGTTAGGGTCGGTTTGTATCTGCGGTATGGCAAAGGACTTGTTGCCGAGTGCCGTCTGCGGCATATCCAACCGAGACTCCGTGGTGAAGTCCAACGAGGGGGCTACGTTGAATTTGCCCAACGCCTCGCGCACCGATGCCAACAGGATTTGGAAGATAGCCTGCTCGTCGGCGAACTTGATTTCGGTCTTGGTAGGGTGGATATTGACATCTATCGCGTCGGGATGTATGTCGAAATAGATGAAATAGGAGGGGTTGTGGTCGGGCTGGAGCATACCCGCATAGGCGGTCATCACAGCCTTGTGGAAATAGGGATGGCGCATATAGCGGCCATTCACGAACATATACTGCTGGCTGTTCTTGCCCGCCGACTCGGGCTTGCCGACAAAGCCGCAGATATTCACCAACTCGGTGCGGGTGGATACGTCCACCAACTGCCCCGTGAAAGGCTTGGACGAGTGCCCGAAAACGGCTTCGATACGCTGTTTGGTGGTGCCGACCGGCAGTTCGGAGAGTATCTCATCGTTGCTGACAAAGGTGAACTGCACATCGGGATTGACGAGCACAATGCGGTGATACTCAGCCAACAGGTTGCGCAGTTCGGTCTGGTCGGTCTTGAGGAACTTGCGGCGTGCGGGAACGTTGTAGAAGAGGTTCTTGACGCGCATATTGGTGCCAACGGGACATTGCACCGGCTCCTGCCGAGTGACCTCGGAGCCTGCTATCTCGAGGAGCGTGCCTATCTCGTCCTCCGGGCGGCGCGTCTGCAACTCCACTTGCGCCACGGCGCATATACTCGCGAGGGCTTCACCGCGGAATCCCATAGTGCGCAGTTGGAAGAGGTCGGAGGCTTGGGCTATCTTGGAGGTGGCATGCCGCTCAAACGCCATGCGAGCATCGGTAGGGCTCATACCCTTGCCGTCGTCCACCACCTGCAGGAGCGTGCGCCCTGCGTCACGGACAATGACACGGATATGCGTAGCCCCCGCGTCCAACGAGTTCTCCATCAACTCCTTCAGGCACGAGGCGGGGCGCTGTATCACCTCGCCTGCCGCTATCTGGTTGGCGACACTATCGGGAAGTAAGTGAATGATGTCCGTCATGCCTATACTGCTTTGTTGTCTGCGTAAGACCCACTACCGACCCGCGACAGACCCGCTACGGAAATGCCTGAGAATGGAGGTGCACATCCCTACAACAGATAGTAGAATGCGAATAGCAACAATGCCAAGAGGGCTAACCAAAACGCCAATTTGGATTTGCGGCGTGCATCGTCCCGGCACTTGTGGGTGTTCGCTTCGTGTGCCTCACGGAACGAACCACGATGAAGACGCGCAAGTTTATCCTTGCGCGCCTCCTTTTCTTTATCGTAGTAAATGGGGCGGTAGTCCCACTCACGTGGTTTCGGTACTTTCGGGAAAAGTATCGACATTATTTAATAATCTCTTGGAACTGAGCGTCCTCTTGGTATTTAGCGAACTCAATATCCTTCTTTGCCTTTGCGCGGAACTGTGCATCACGTGCTACGGCAGCCTTGAGGTTGCTGTACACAGCGTCACGGTCATTGGTGCGAGCCCCTACGATAGCAGCCAGGTAAGCCGTGGTTGCGTTGGGGTTCTCCACTTTAGCCAAGGTCTGGCGGGCACCCGCATAGTCCTCGTTGAGGATTTGCTGCACAGCGGCGTTGTTGCTGGGTTTGGTGCCATACGCTTTCTTAGCGGCAGCATAGTCGCCCTTCATGGTGTAGAGCGTACCCATAGCGGCATTCAGGTTGCCTTCGGTACCAGCAGACTTGCCGAGGTATTGCTCAGCCATCTTCAAGTCGTTGTCTGCCATAGCAGCCACACCTGCGTTGTAGTTGACATCAGGGTTGTTAGCGGCAATCTTCAGTGCCTGCGTGTAACTGCGACGAGCCTCTGCAATGCTGCCTTGCTTGAAGTAGAGCATACCCATGTTGTTGTATCCGCGGTAGTCGTTAGGGAAGAGTTCAACAGCCTTCTTGTAGATAGCCATCTTCTCGTTGGCATCGCTAGTGAGGGTAGCCGAATAGAGCAGTTCCTCTACGTTGAGGGCAGCGGGGTCGTTCTTTGCGAGTTCGGCAATCTCCTCGTCGGACTTGCCAATCAGGTCGGTAGTCAGAATGAGGCGGCTGCGGCGCAGTTCGGGCAGAATCTCCTCGGCAATCGTCTTGTAAACGGCACTCAGGTTCTTGATTTGTGCTTCACGCTCCTCGGGGTCGCTGTACATGCTCAGCACGCGGAGTACGAGGTCCTTGTCCTGAATATTGCTCTCCTCCATAGCCTTCTGGAAACCCTCCCAGTCCTGAGCGGTAACCGACGACTCAATGTCGGCTTTCACCTTATTCTTCTTCAGTTGCTGTTGCAGGTACTTCTGCGCATTTGCCTGACGGGCGTCAGCCAGAGTGGTGTTCAGTTTCACACCGCCATCAGGAGAAGCATAACCCGATACCTCGAGTTTGTTGATAGCCTTCTTCTCGTCCTTGTCCGCATCCTTGATAGCAGCCTGCAAGTCCTTCATTTCCTGCGACTTGAGTTCCGAGTTACGCAGGTTGGATTGCTGGATAAGGAAGCGGATATCAGCCTCTTGCATCTCTTGGATGATACGCTGGAACTTGTCAGCCGTGATTTGCGGCTCAATCTCCTTAGCATCAGCCAACTTAGCGGTAGCAACCACACCGTCAGCCACTTTCATATCAGGAATAGCCACTTCTTTGTTGCCGTTCTTTGCCGTGAAACGCAGATACAACTCCGATTTAGCCATTGCAGGCACGTAGTCAAACGAAGCGGTCTGGCTATAACGTGCACCTTCCTTATAGGATACGGTCGTACCGTTCTCTTTAGCCTTTTCACCTACATAGGTAACAGGCGTGCCAAGCACTTCACCACCCTCATATTTCAACACGGGAGTGATAGTTACAATAGCCTTTTTCGAGAACTTCTTTACAGGGAAAGTACCCGTGATTTCTGCATTTACTTTGTCGCCAACTACGGTCAGCGGGCTGGGGTATACGGCTACCTGCTCTGGTGCAACAGGCTTTCCGCAAGATGTCAGCAATGCTGCAGCAAGCACTGACACAAATAATAACGATTTCTTCATACTAATAAAGGTTTGTTATAATTATTAATTTAATTTGCATAGTCTATCGACTGCAAAAGTACTAAAAAAACGGCAATCCTCCAAGAGGATGCTCTTTTTTTCGCTTTTTTTCGCTTTTTTGGTTGTATCTTTGTGCTTTTCGCGTCTTATTACGCTTATTCTCCAAACAGGTTCGAGCGAGAGGATAGCGGGAGGATAACGAGTGGATGGCTTTTTCATTACCAATTTGAAATGGGTGGCTGATTTGCAAATATACGGAACTTTTCGTAACTTTGCCGGCGTGATATAAAACGTGGAATTGTGATAAAAAATACTAATATGATGACAAACAAAAACAATTATTGTGTCATTATGGCGGGCGGCGTTGGCAGCCGCTTCTGGCCGTTCAGTAGGAATAGCAAACCCAAACAGTTTCTGGACTTCTTTGGCACGGGCAAGAGCCTGTTGCAGATGACGGTGGATAGGTTTCGTCCGTTAGTGCCGATAGAGAACATGTTGGTAGTCACCAATGTACGGTACTTGGAGACCGTGCTTCAGCAGGTGCCGGACCTGACCGTAGAGCAGGTGCTGTGCGAGCCTGCGCGGCGAAATACCGCACCGTGTATCGCGTATGCGGTGGCGCATATCAAGTCGATAGTGCGCCAGCGGGCAGGCGTGGGCAAGGATGTGCCATGGGATGATAACCGGCTGAATGCCAACATAGTAGTGGCTCCGAGCGACCACCTGATACTGCAAGAAGAGAAGTTCCAAGACGCCATCCGTCGCGGGTTCGGGTTCATCAGCAACCACGATGCGCTGCTGACCCTCGGCATGAAGCCCACACGCCCCGAGACGGGCTACGGCTACATCCAGGCCGAGAGCGGGCAACCCATGGACGAGGGCAGCATCTGCAAGGTACGCGCGTTCACGGAAAAGCCCGAATTGGCGTTGGCGAAAGTGTTTGTGGAGAGCGGCGATTTCTTCTGGAACTCGGGCATCTTCCTGTGGAACCTGCGCGCGATACGTGCCGCCTTCCGCGAGTTCCTGCCCGAAGTGGTGGAGAAATTCATGGCGGGCGAGGACAGCATGGGTACCGACCACGAGGAGTCGTTCATTCAGGAGATGTTCCCCACCTGTCCGAATGTGTCGATTGACTACGGCGTGATGGAAAAGGCGAAGAACGTGTACGTGATGCCGAGCGACTTCGGTTGGAGCGATTTGGGCACATGGGGCTCGCTGTATGAGTTGAGTGAAAAGGATGAGAACCAGAATGTTACGCTGCACGCCGAGACATCGTACTACGACAGCAAAGGCAATATCGTGACGCTACCCGAGGGGCACTTGGCGGTGATTCAGGGGTTGGAGGACACGATTGTGGCGGAGTCGGACGGCGTACTGCTGATTTGCAAGCGCGACGCCGAACAACAGATACGGCAGTTCTGCATGGATGCGGAGGTGAAGTACGACTCTAAGTTCAACTGATACAATGAGTTACCTGAATTTTGACAAGACACTGCTCATCAATCTGGAGCGCAGTCTGAGCAAGGAAATGATTCGCACCAACCGTGCGGGCGCGTACAACTCGACCACCATCGTGGATTGCAACACGCGCAAGTACCACGGTCAGTTGGTGGTGCCGCTGTGGGAGCAGGTGCCCGAGGACAACTACGTGCTCCTCGGCAGCCTCGACGAGACGGTGATTCAGCACGGTGCGGAGTTCAATCTCGGCATCCACAAGTACGGCGACAACGTCTATTCGCCCAACGGGCACAAGTATATCCGCGAGTTTGATTGTGAGGTGATTAGCAAGACCACCTACCGCGTGGGCGGCGTCATCCTGACCAAGGAGCGTATGCTTGTCAGTTTCGAGCCGCGCGTGCTAATCCGCTACACGCTGGTGGAGGCTCATTCGCCCACCACGCTGCGCCTGAAACCCTTTCTGGCATTCCGCAGCGTGAACGAACTGACGCACGAGAACGACCGTGCCAACTCCGACATGCGCGAGGTGCAGAACGGACGTGCGTGCCGCATGTACGAGGAGTTCCCCGAACTGTACATGCAGTGCTCCAAGCGGGTGGAATATACGCATAACCCGCAGTGGTACAAGGGGATAGAATATCAGAAGGAGCAGGAGCGCGGCTACGACTACAAGGAAGACCAGTTGGTGCCCGGCTGGTTTGAGATGCCCATGAAGCGTGGCGAGAGCGTCATCTTCTCGGCGGGCATCAGCGAGGTGAAGACCAGCACATTGAAGGCACTGTGGACCAAAGAGTTAGCGCGCCGCGTGCCGCGGGATAACATGTTCGGCTGCCTCAAAAACTCGGCAGCGCAGTTCTACAAGCGCGAGGGCGACAAGTGCTACCTGCTGGCGGGTTACCCGTGGTTCCGCGCCTCGGCACGCGAGGAGTTCATCTCGATGGCGGCATGCACCATGG
>SAMEA104315424__coassemble_613_pt1 | contig 24567 bp, 10 predicted proteins | sample SAMEA104315424__metabat2_low_PE_013 | metagenome-assembled genome bin SAMEA104315424 (sample SAMEA104315424) | gut metagenome | biome: Monkey gut; feature: monkey-associated habitat; material: faeces | place: China | collected 2013 | reverse complement strand
TACCTTCAGCGATTTCTTCGACGCCCTTGACCTGCCCACGGTCTTGGGAGCAGGCGTGACGCCCAACGGCATTGAGAGTGCCACTTTCAACTCTTCCATGCGCCTTGCTTGGCGGCACCACAAAGGGTATGGTACGTATGTCTTTATTGCTTTCGACACCCATAGCAACACCTACGACTCCCTCTCTGTGGCAGGCACCAACGTCCGCACAGGTGAGGTTTGGTACTATGAGATAGGTATGGGACTCGGGTACCGAATACCCTTGGTAAAGGACCTCCGCGCCTACTATGCACAGCCGTATTTCAACCGATTCGACTTCTTTGCATACGTTCAGCCCGGGGTGTCTATCCCGTATGTCAAGACCGTCGTGCCATACCATGACGCAGATGCCGACGGTAGCGGCAGCGACCTCTATGAATTGCGTGACCACTTCACTGCCGTACCTACTTTGCGTTTCGGTGCAGGCGTAGAGTGGTTTATTATGCCCAACTTCGGTGTCTTTGCCGAAGCGGCTTATATACAGCACCTTACACCTACTATTATCGAGCAGGCAGCCATGGATAAGGGTACCATCCGCCACCCGTCAGGACCGCTTGTCTTTTCCATAGGCTTGTCGCTGTTCTTCAAGTAGCCTTTGCTACTTCTGAACGCGCCATCGTGCATTTGGGAGACGATGCGGCTTGCGTCATTCATAATGATTATGAAGCCCCTCCTGTTGCGGGGCTCCATATAAATCGCATTTTATTTGCTCATTTCGGAAAGTTGTAGTACCTTTGCACCGTTTTCCTGTGGGAGAACCTGCCGTCGGGCAGAGATGTATGTAAATAGACGTGTTGGTTGTCTTGCTGTTATCACGCAAGACATTAAAAGGGAATCGGGTGTAAGTCCCGAACAGTCCCGCTGCTGTAAGTTTACAAGACGATGTACATCAATGTGGAATGGCTCCATTAAAAGCCATATAAAGAGCCATTAAAATAATGGAACATATAATTCCCGTGTAATTAACCATTAATTAACGGAGAATTATACGGGAATTAACGGAGAATAATGTACAAGTCTCTCTTTGGCAAACAAGTCACTGTTGGAGGTCAACTCCAATGGGAAGGCGCCACAGAGCAAACAAGTCAGAAGACCTGCCAACAACGTATGTCAATCGGCTTTCGAGGAAAAAGCATAAGACAAGGACTCCCCCCTAACCCCCTCTTCAGAGAGGGGGAATTCAGTATGTGTGCGTAAAGCCACTTCGTAGCGATGTCACCCATAAGTCCGTGGATGAGATGGGGTGCTCTCGGAGAGGTTGGAAAGGTTTCCTTTATAGCCGTTTGACATAAGTCAGACGGCTTTTTTGTATATATACCATGTGACGAAAGTAACAGAATAGATATAATAAACTAAAAACAAACGATATGACAAAGAAATCCTTTTTATCAGGGTTGTTGGGTCTGCTGACCCTCATCCCGCTTGGGCTTCACGCCGAAGACGTGAATATGACCCAGTTTGGGCACCACGAAGTAATCGTGGAAAGAGGTAAACCTATTACCTACTATGATTATAATGGTACGAAAGACATAGGTGGGGGCTATGCCTTTGCTACCACCATCTTTAAGCCCGCTAACGCAGGAGATATGGTAACTATCACCTTTGAGGAAGTCGGTCTGCACAAGACCGACAAAGACTGGAACGATTGGGATGAAGATTGGGATTACTATATCGCCACACTCAAGGTGTACAATGGCGTTTTTGATGTCAAGAGCGTTACATATCCTACGTCTGGAAAAGCGGAAATTTCCTTTCCTGACAATGCGCAGTTGTTGGAAACATTGGCAGACAAATACACAAATAAAACCTATACTTCTACAGATGCTTCGGGCGCGCTTTCATGCTGCTTTCATGCGTATGATTGCTTGACAAATGCCACAGGTTGGAAAGCCACGGTTACAGTCATTGAGGCTGCTCCTGCTGTAGAAGATATTGACGTGAAGCAACCCCAATGGGGCAAACAGGTGGTTACCGTACAGTCGGGGCAAACCGTTTCTTTCTACGACTATACAGGACACTATAAGGGTGAAGATGCCACAGGTTGGAAGTTCGAGACTTTCGCTACTACCATCTTCAAACCTGCAAAAGAAGGTGAGAAAGTAAAGATTGTCTTTGAAAAGGTCAAAATGGCAGGAGATGACTATGAATCTGTTGCTTCATTGAAAATCTATAATGGCGTATTTGATACCACTTCGGTTACGTACGGCAAGTATCTTGATACGCCCTTCCCTACGACAAAAAAGACTTTGGAAGAACTATCAAGCGGCACCTATACCAATAAGATTTATATGTCATCCGATGCCACGGGAGCATTATCTTGCTGTGTTTGTGCTTATGAAACCGATTACGACAAGGAACAGGGTTGGAAGGCTACGGTGACCACCGTCAGCAGCAGTCCCATGGAGGTGAAATCCGCTACGGCAGACTATACCAATACCCGCAGTGAGTTGTGTGTCGGTGAGCAGAATGTCAATATGGGCGGCATACGTATCATTACCGAAGGTTTGGGAGACCCAGACTATCTGACAAGTATCAGTTTTACACTCACTGGCAATATGTTTGATGCTACTCAACTGCGTTTGTATCAGACCGATAAGGCTTCTGTCGCAGGGCTTACTCCGATTGAGGGCACCATTACCAAGAGCGGCAGCACCTATACGCTCACTTGCAACCAAGCCCTTGAGGCGGGTAACAATAACTTCTGCCTTGCAGGCGATATGCAGAGTCAGGCAACTATCGGTGCTGCTTCCACGCTGACTATCACAGGTCTTACAACCAAAAACGGCTTCACGACCCTAACTGCTGCAACGGCAAAGGAACAGACTATTACTGAAGTACGTATGGTGAATGGCTCACATTTAACCGTGTATGTAAGCGGCGATATGCCCTTCTATGACGACGGTGGTGTGGATGGCAAAATCAGCAATAATTTCAGCGGGTATATTACCTTTGTTCCTTCTACTGAGGGCAAGAAAGTACAGATAGACTTGCACGATATTCACATTTTTATTGCATCGCTGTCTTACAATTCAGATGTATTGAAATTCTATAACGGCAAGACTGCTGACGAAGCAAATCTGTTGTACAACGTTAAGGATAGCAAAATTGACAACCTGGCCTTGAAGAGCACTTCGGATGACGGGGCTATTACGGTATATCTGTATAGCAAAACGCCAGGCAGTTATGTGCAGGGCTCCGGCTTCGAGGCTGTGGTGAGTGAGTTCTCTGCTGTGCAGATGGAAGTTGCTTCTTCTGCTGTAACCAAACAGAGCGGTAAGGTTGCCGGTTGTGCGGAAGGCGTACAGGTTATGCAGTTCTGCTTGACAACAAAGAATACCGAACCTGCTTTGCAACCTGTGTTGTTCCATTTCAATACGGGCAATACTTATGAGCGCATTGATAGCGCAACACTCTATTTTACAGGTGCTTCCAATGCTTTTGCTACCACGCAAAAGGTAGGTAAGGTAGCCGTTACGGGCAACGAGTTCACTATCCCCGCAAGCGGTATATCACTCACCGAGGGAGAGAACTGGTTCTTCCTGACCTACGACGTGGCTTGTAACGTACAGAACGGACAGACTATTGCTGCCAATATCACACAAGCAGACTTTGGCAACGGCACCGAGTACAAGGGCTTCAGCAATTCGGAGGATGTGCTGACCATCAACAATACATTGTATTCCGACTGCGGCAGCAAAACCGTACACGTATATGGCGAGTGGATATTCACGCACACAGCAGGCGACCTCTATCCTGACCGCTACGATGCTGTAACGTGCAACCAGACAACTACCTTTGTGCCTACTACCGAGGGTATGGTGATACAAATGAACTTCGCCGATTTCGCTATCTCTTTCAACTCATACTCCAAGGCTGATTTTCGTATCTATGCGGGACAAGGTACAGAAGGCGAGTTGCTGTGGGAAGCAGACAAAGACAATTATATTGCCGGTCCCGGCTTGGTCCGTTCCAATGCAGAGGACGGTGCATTGACCGTAGTATTCAATGCCAATACCGAATACTGGACGTACATCGGGGCTGACAAGGGGTGGCATGCGACAGTAAGTGAATATCAGCCCAAGCCGATGACGATAGAGGCTACCGAACTGACTGCTATATCTTCGGACGCCTTGTCGCGCGGACAGCAGAACGCTGCGCTGTTGGGGCTGAATATCACCACTACGGGTGACCTGACTCCGCCGGGTGTGAAGAACATCACCGTTACATTGGGTGATGGTGCTGCGGCTATCGACTCGCTGCTGCTCCTGCAAGGCGAGAATATAGTGGCACGTGCCGAAGTCAAAGGCACTGAGGTGGTGCTTCCCGTCAATGCTACATTGCTCGAAGGAGAGAACGCATACACTTTGGCGGCAGACATAGCAGCAGACGCAACGATTGGTACTGAGGTGTCTGTGAAAAGCGTACAGATTGCCGTGGGCGAGACTACACTTGTTCCCGAAGTGCCTGCCAACACGCGCGTGGTACGCAATATGTATTTGCTGAAGAGCGGTGAGCAACGTGTAGAGGTGGACGATGCTCCGCTGTCCTTCTACGACGACGGTGGTGCTGAGGGTAAGGTAACTCTCGGAATCAAAGGTACCGTTACTTTCGTGCCTACCATAGAAAATACGGCTATCCAACTCAAGTTCAAGCAGTGGGCACTCAACGGCTCTGACAACTTCTATGTATATTATGGCGAAAAGACCAAAGGCGCTGCGGATGTCAGTCTGTCGTACTACACCAAGGATATTGAGAACCTGACCATTATCTCCTCTGATGTTACAGGTGCACTGACTATCACCTACGAGGCAAACAACTACTATGCTACTGATGGTTGGGAGATAGAGGTCAGTTGCCATGCGTTGCAACCGCTGACCCTTGATTCCATCAAAGTGGAGGATGTCTCGGCTACTACGGTGAACCGTGGCAGTGCGGACGTACAGGTACTCCGTGCCGCCGTGTATGTATCGGGCGACCGCGGCAAGATGCCGGTAGAGAACTTCAATGTGGAGACCACACTCGGCGCAGAGGCTGTGAAAGTGTATAGCACAGGTACTGCTGATGCCTTCGGTACGACCAACCTTATGGCTAAGGCAGACACTATCAGTAATCGCGGAACCTACTACTACTGGATTACGCTGGATGTGCCTGCTGCTACCGAAGAGGGGACTGTCGTAACCGCTACCCTCAAGAGTGTGGATGTGAACAAGACCACCGTTCAGCCGAAGAATGTGGTAATGGCATCCTTTGAGGTGATAGGCGGTATGCACGGTACGTATCTCGTCGGTGCGAGCGATGCAGCGAAATACAAGACTATCCAGTCGGCTATCGATGCTTTGCAGAACGGTATTGAGAGCGCGGTAACGTTCCTGATTGAGTCCGGTACCTATACCGAGTACCTCACTATCCCCGAGATAGACGGCGTATCGGCAGAGAATACCGTTACTTTCCGTTCGCAGACGGGCAACTATGAGGACGTTGTCATCAAATACGACACTTACTCGCCGCAGTCCTCTTCCTTGGGCGACGATACGCAAGGTATTGTCAATGTGAACGGTGCGGACTATATCACGTTCAGCAATCTGACGCTCACCACAGGTAATGATAGTTACCACTCGGTGGTTCTGGTGCGCAACAAGTCGGAACACGTTACCATCGACAATTGCAATATCTATCGTGATTTAATTCTTACTACTGGTAAACATGTGGTGTATGTTACCGCTAAAGACGAGAAAACCATTAACAACTATTTCACGCTCAGCAACTCCACGCTGACTGGCGGTTACATAGGTGTATCTGTATCTGGTAACTTAAATAATAAGCAGGTAGGTGCACGCATTATTGGCAATATAGTGACCGAACAGGGCAGTATGGGAATTTATCTGTCCGGCGGTGAGCGTCAAGCACTTGTAGATGGTAATATAGTAAAGAATACTGCCACCACAAAGACCAGTACAAAAGCAATGGATATTACATTGTCGGAAGGTAGTCAAGTAAGTAACAACTACTTATATACCAATCTTGGGGTGAATGCCGATGGATTGTATATCCGTGTAGTTAAAGGTACGGAGGAAGCACCTGTGCAGATATTTAATAATGTGATAGACCATTGTGCAAATGGTACATCGTCTTCGTATGCAGTTAGTTTTAATAAGGCATCCACGAATACTATTTTTGCTAACAATACTATCCGCACATCGGGCGAATCGGTTTATCCTTGCCGTATTGGAACAACACAAAACAATTTGCAAGTGCTGAACAATATATTCTATAGTGATGCTGCGGCAGCAATGTGGATTCCGTCCACAAAATATATTGCTACAACTGCCTTCGAGCATAACCTGCTCTATTCGGAAAGCGGCAAATTTGGTAAGATAGGTGCTGATGAGTACAATGACATCGCTGCATGGAGAACTGCCGTAGGTGGTACGACTGACATCACTGAGGCTGTGCAGTTTGAATCCAACGAGGTGCTCCGCCCTGTGGATAAGGGCAATCTCGTGAGCGGTCAGGCGTTGGATTTCGTTACTACCGACATCACGGGGTGTGAGCGTGCGGCTGTGCCTACGATTGGTGCCTACGAGTGGAAGGACAAGATTGGTACCGACTGCCCGTCGTCGGAGGCAACCGCTATCCGCGTGTTCCCGACCATCACCTGCGATATGCTGAATATCAACGGTGCGGAGGGTGCAACGGTGCGCGTGATGAATATGCAAGGTCAGGAGATGATGCGCATCGTTCTCGGCACAGCGGCTGAGGCGATGAATGTCAGCAACCTGCCGCAAGGTGCATACCTGCTCGACGTGAACGGAACAGTATTCCGCTTTATCAAGCAATAACCCATACCCGCGCCACATGCGTGGCGCGGGTATTATTGATACATTACTAATAACCTTATGTTTGTAAAGTCAGGTCTCAGGGCACAGTCTTCTGCCATGATTGCCAACCTGAGACCTGACTTTCAAGAACACACGGGTATGACATTTACAACAATGTGCCGTGAATGGGAGAGAACATATAATTCCCATGTAATTAACCATTAATTTTGCATTAAAGCGCCCTTATCCAGATGGCAAATAAACTTGGCAGCCTCTTGAACCCTACTCGGTATGTGACCGATATCCTCCCGACAAGGTCAGCGGAATCACATACTAATCACATACTAATCACATACTAACCACATACTAATCTCATACACTTACCCCGACAAAGACCCGATGAAAAATCGAACAAATAATATGAATAGAACGTTGATACTTTGTGTTGCGGCGCTGTGCATCGGCACCGCAAGTGCACATGCCGACGAATGGACGCGCGTCAGCGATGCGTCGGTACTCGGTGCGGGCGACCGAATCGTGTTGGCATGCCCCGCCAAAGGCAAGGCTGCGGGCAGCCTCGACACCTCGAAAAAGATGCTGACTGCCGTGGCAGCCACGTTCTCCGACGATGAGAACATCATGACCTCCGCGGGCGATGCGCTGGTGCTCACCTTGGGCGGCGAGGAGGGTGCATGGACACTGGCAGACGCTTCGGGCAGGCTGCTCGGGGCTTCGGGCACCAAAGATATCGGTTGGGACAACTACGTCCACACATGGACTATAGACGTGGAAGACGGTCTGGTGACCCTCCGAAGCACCAGCGTCACGTACGGGCGCATGCTCTACAACGTCAATTCGCCGCGTTTCACCACCTACACCTCGAAGACAAGCACGCTCATGCTCCTGCCTGCGCTCTACTACAAACGCTACAAGGAGTACGGTTTCGGCTATGAAGGGTATCCAGAGAAGACAACGCAATGTGTGGATATCGCCTATCCTGAGGGCACGCTTGTCACGCTGTCGGCAGGGCAGCCCGTGCGCGAAGGCTACACTTTCACGGGGTGGCTGTATGACGGGAAGATATACCAGCCGAGTGACGTGTTTGTGATGCCTGATGCCGAGGTGGCACTGGTGGCACAATGGCAAGCCAACACCCCCACCGGCGTGCAGGACACCCACGTGCAACAGACAGCAACCAAAGTGCTGAAAAACAATACACTGTATATCATCGTAGATGGCAAGACCTACGATGTAACGGGCAATAAGACAAAATGATTATGACAAGACAGATATTTCTCACGGTTGCCCTCCTGTCGGCAGCCCTCAGCATACACGCCGTACCCGCCTACCGCGGTTGGCAAACCAAGACCCAACCCGACGGCAGCACCCTGCAGGTGCGCCTGAATGGCGACGAGGCATACCATTTCTACACAAATCAGGCGGGCGAGATTGTCCGCGAAGATGCCGACGGCTATTGGCATGTGGTGGAGACACAGCCCACAGAGGAGACTGTGCGTGCACGTCGTGCACAGGCACACCGCGCCAACAGGCGCAGGGTGGGGGGCATCAATCTGGCACCACGGGGGCTGTTTATCCTAGTGAATTTCTTCGACACCTGCTACCATGCCGGCAACACCCAGGCACAGATGGACTCGATGATGAACGCCGTGAACTACACCTACGGCAAGGCTGTGGGGTCAGCGCGCAAGTACTTCGTTGACCAGTCGGGCGGCAAGTACAAGCCCGTATTCGATGTGGTGGGGCCTGTGACGCTGAGCAAGAGTGCCGCCTACTACGGTTCCAATGACGATGAGGGCAACGACCTCTACCCAGGCGACATGGTGGTGGAGGCGTGCAAGTTGGCAAAGACGCAGTTCGGCGTGGACTTCACCCGCTATGACAACGACCACGACGGCGAGATTGACTTTGTGTATATCATCTACGCAGGCAAGGGTGAGGCAGACGGAGGCGGTGACAAGACCATCTGGCCGCACAACTGGAACCTGTCGTCGGCGCGCTATTATGAGAACTGCACCTATCCGCTTGACGAATGCAAGGTGGACGGGCTGCTGATAGAGAACTACGCCTGCTCGGGCGAGTTGGACGGTCAGACAGGGGCGCGCAACGGCATCGGTACGCTCTGCCACGAGTTCAGCCATGTGCTGGGGCTGCCCGATTTCTATGACACCGCCTACGGCAGCAACTACACCAATAAGCGCACCCCTGGTGACTGGGACATTATGGACAGCGGCAGTTATAACGGTGGCGGTCATTGCCCGCCCAACTACAGCGTGTTCGAGAAGTATTTCTTCGGCTGGACCTTGCCTGTCAATCCCGGCGATGACGGACAGGAACTGACGCTATATGCAGCAGGCAGCGGTCAGTATCAAGCCTATCAGGTGAATGCTGCGGGCACCCTGCAGCCTGCCGCCACCGAGGGGCTGAATTACTACATCGAGAACCGTCAGAAGACAGGTTGGGACAAGTACCTGCCCGGGCACGGGTTGCTCGTCTGGTACGTCAATTACAGTGAGGAGGTGTGGGACGCCAACAAGCCCAACAACACCGCCACCTACCCGCGTTACACCATTGAGTCCGCCACGGGTTTCCGCACCAACATCGGTTCCGCACGTGACCCGTTCCCCGGTACTGCCTACGTCACCTCATGGACGGGCATAGAAGGCAAGCCGCTCAAAGACATACGTGAGGAGAACGGCGTTGTGACGCTCACTTACAAGGATGTTTTTCTCGGCTATACGGTGCGTTGGGTGGTGAATGGCGAGACCATCGAGAGCCGCGTCTATACACAGCAAGGCGAGGCATTGCAACTGCCTACCGCCCCCGTCACACCCTGCGAGGGCATGCGCTTTGCCGGCTGGACTACGGATTCCGACTACCATGACCCCTTTGTGCTGCCCGAAGACTTCTTTGCAGATACTGCGGGTATGACTGTGACCAACCATGCCACGTACTATGCGGTGTTTGAGTAGTGCCCGAGTGATTCACAACGACCAAGCCCGGGTACACGGCATGGGATAGACAACTTTCAGGCAATAAACAAGAGTTATAATAAATCAAACAATTTAACAAACAAATGAACTGTAAAACTACTTTGGCAGGTATGCTCCTCGCGATTGGCGCGGGCATGCCGACCGTAGCGCAGGAGCAAGCCGAACCTATCGACAGCACCTATGCCACAAAAATGATTGAATGTCTGCCCGCACCGGGGCAGTTTATCGGGTCTCTCACCGTGCCCAATAAAGAATTTTGTGTCGGTGAGGACGGCGGTATGGTGTCGTTAGGCGGCTTTGGCGGGTACATCGTGCTCGAATTTGCCAAGCCTATCGTCAACGATCCCCACAACCCCTACGGTGTGGACTTTACTATCCACGGCAACTCGTTTATCGCCAACCTGTACGGTGTGTGGACCGAGCCCGGGGCGGTGATGGTGATGAAGGACGAGAACCACAACGGACTGCCCGACGACACATGGTATGAGTTGGCAGGGTCGGACTACTACCTCTCGACCACCAAGAAGAATGTCACCATGACCTACTACAACCCTCACTACCTCAAACGTCACACTATCCCATGGAAAATGGATGACGGTACTACAGGGGCTATGCGTACCAACAATTTCCACCAGCAGTCCTATTTCCCCGGAGACTATGCTTTCAACTGCGGGCGCGATTCTATCTCCTATACGGGTACTCTGATTCGCGGTTGTGCCGATTTGAGTACGCCGAGTTACATCGAGAACTACCGCGCACAACTCTTCGGCTATTGTGATGCCAAAGGTGCTATTCGCGATGAGGTTCACAACCCCTACACCACTACCATGGCACGCGGTGGCGACGGCTTCGACCTCGACTGGGCGGTGGATAAGGACGGGAACTACGTGCAACTGGATACCGTGCAGTGGGTCAAGGTTTATACCGCCCTCAACCAAGACTGCGGTTGGTTAGGAGAAATCTCTACCGAAGTCACATGGGCACAGCGCGTTACCCCCGACCCCGAGTACGTACACCGCAACTACTACTCGCACTATATCGGTCTCACACAGTTGAAAGCCCTTGTGGGTCAGCCTATTCAGTACGAAGGACTGCTGTTCAAGAACGGTCGTCCCTGCCACGAAGGCACACCTCATTGGAGCCTCTCCAACGACTCGTGCGGAACGATAGACCAAACGGGTAAGTTCACGCCCACACACGGTGGCGAGGTCTTTGTGCGCTTCACCCAGTTGGCTCAATGCGACGAGAAAGACACCATCGTTGTGGCTATCGACTCCGTGCGTCTGCGCGTGGTGGAACTCACCGATGTTGTACTCGAGATGGAGGGCAATGCTTCGGCAGCCTCAAACGACAGCACATCGCTCTATGTGGGCGAATACACCTTCATCACCGCACAGAGTGTGGACAATATCGGCGACTACCTCAACGGTCTCAAATCCAACCGCTACACCTACGACACCTACACATGGACAGCCTCCGACCCCACTATCGGTACCATCGAGAATGGTCTCTTCTATGCCACCAAGGCGGGTCGTACCATGCTCTATGCGCGTTCCAACAGCAATCCTGCGCTCTACGACTCCATTCTTGTGATTGTCAATGAGCCTCAGGTATTCCTCAAGTCCAATCCTATCGTACAAAACTACAAGACCTACGAAGAGGAGTACGAGACCTACGACATCTTCGATGCTGGTGGCGCGACAATCTCCGTCAAGTCGGCTACACCGTATGGCAAGAAGGCAGACATCGAGTGGGATGCTAACGACGAAATCCTGTATGTGGAGTTCGTCAAGGACGACTTTGGATATGATACCGTTGATTTCGTGGTACGTGCCTTCAACCAGGACTTCAACCTCACCGTACCTTTCCGTTACCACGAGGGTGACATGCAGCCTGCCAACAAGAAGATGCTCTTTGTCAACGGCGGCGTATTTGGCGGCACCAAGGGTACCGAACTGCTTGCCTATGACACCCAAACCAAGAAGACAACCCCTGTAGGCGCAGTAGATGCCACTTCCGTACAGGACATGATTGTGGACGGTGCCTTTGCGTATGTGGCTGCAGACAACTACATCACCCGCTTCAACACCACCGGCAACGAAGTTGTTGCCACCAAGTACTGCCAAGACACCACCATGCTGGACGATGGCATGGGTCAGTCGGGCAGTGGCTTGAACAACAAGATGGCTGTGTACCGCAACTGGCTGCTCGTTACCCGTCAGAACAGCGGTGCTGCACCCGAGGATGGCTACAACGTGCGTGTTTACAACAAGACCGACCTCTCGCTCGTCACCAAGGTGCCTGTATCCGACCAGGCTACCGACATTGCGGTTATCGACACCATGGCGTATGTGATGATTAACGGCGGTTGGGCAGGTACCACAAGCAGCATGGCGGTTATCAACCTCAATACCCTCAAATTGGAGAAAGAAGTGCCTATGGGCGAGGCAGGTCTCAACGTCAGCATGTTGATACCGCAGGACACGGTTATCTATTGTATCCGTCGCGACAACTACACCGTCACATCGGCTGTCCTGACCTTTGATGTACGTACACAGACCTACACCGAAAAGGCTACCAACACACCTTCGTCCTTCTCCTCAGCCCCTGCCGCTATCGACCCGATGACCGGCGACAGCATTATGCTTGCTACCGAGACAGGATTCTTGGCACACAACACCAAGACGGGCGTTACATCCACCAAGGAAGTGATGACCACTCCGGTAGAAGGCATCACGCCTATGGCAAGCACTCGCGATACTGCGACGGGTGAGTACTATGTGGCGTACGGCTCATGGGGTGGTGCAGGTGAAGGACGTATTTACCATGCCGATTTCACTTCCGCAGGCTCCTTCGAGGGTGTCGCAGCAAGTCCCGAAGCCATGGCGATGAGCGCTGCCCTTGCGCGTAACGACGCTCCGCAACCCAAAGCAGGCAAGGGAGTACCCAACAAGTTCAACTTGGACGAGACTACCACCTATTCGCAGGGCAAGTCTGTATGGCCGAGCGACTTCACCGATACCGAAGGCAATATCGACAACGTGTACATCAAGAACTGGGTTCCTTACACCGATATGATGACCTACAACCTCAGGACTACCAACAGCGCACAGGTTACGTTCCGTTTCCCCGAGTCGCTGAAGGGTACGCTGGGCGAAGACTCTGTCGTTCATATCTATGCAGAGGTACTGGACAAGTACGGTGCAAACTACGAGTTCGAGGCATACACAGTCACCCTGCGTCCTGCTATCTATGCCATCTATCCGCATCAGATAGCCGACATTACCCTCACGCCCAACAGTAGTATGTATGGTATGTTCATTTCGTTGGAGGATGCCTTTACGTGGAAGACGCCTCTCAATGCTAACAAGACCGTATTCACGAAGAGTGTCAAAGAGAATACCAACACCGACCTGGTTACCGCCACATTGGATGCAAACAACAATGACCTTCTTATGCTTTACTTTGCCAAGGACAAGACGGGTGTAGCCGACATCACTATCGAACAGACTGCCACCCGTCAGGACAACACATGGTCCCCTGTCTATACAAGGTCTGCCACCAACACTTTCCGTGTTACGATACAGAGCACACCGACTGATGTGGACGACATGGATGCTGATGCTAATGACGGTCTTGTTGTATATCCGAATCCTGTTGTGGATCACTTGAACGTGAACCTCCCCGAAGCAGGCACTGTCCGTATCTACGACCTCTCTGGCAAATGCGTAGCGCAAGTGGTAGGACATGCAGGCATCAACACCATCCGCACCTCTTCATGGGCTAACGGTGTATATGTCATCAAGTTCGCCGACCTCACCGCCAAAGTAGTGAAGTAAGTCACCACGGCATACAAAATAGCAAAAGCGATAGGGTAATAGTCTGTGCATATTAACCAGTAACTGTTACCTGTTACGAAAAGAGGCTGTCTGACAAGTGTAGATAGCCTCTTTCCCTTTTTTACTTCCGATTATAAATAGTTATAAATGCCTGTCGTCAACGAGAGGATAGTAGGAGGATAGTAGGAGGATAGCGAGTAGATACAACGAGTAAAAAGTCATAATTATTAAAATTACTCAATGCTATAGTACCCCCCTGTTCGGATGCGCAGAGTTAGAGTCCGATGTGCATTACTTGGGATTCAAGGGCATCACGGTCGGCGAGGGCACGGTTGCGGGTCTGGGTACGGTAGTTGTACACGGTCTTGACGGAGAGGCGGAGGAAACGGGCTATATCCTCGGAGTCGGTGATGCCGAGGCGGATAAGGGCGAAAATGCGCAGTTCGGTGGACAGATGTCCCTGTTGCGGCAACGGGAACTGCTCTTCAGGACGGAGAAGTGTGTTGAAATCCGTAACGAAATGCGGGAACAGCGACAGGAAAGTCTCGTCGAAATGGCGGTAAAACTCACGCAAGGTGCGGTCGATAACCTCAGTGGATTTGACGATTTGGAATAAGTTCTTGGGCTGGTCGGACAGCGATGCACGTAGGAGCGTCTTATGGTATTGTGACATGGTCTCGATGATGTTGGAGCACTCGGTCATATAGCGTGTTACATACGCATCGCGGATACGGTTGGAGTCCTGCAGTTGCGCGTTGGTGACAGACAGGCGCCGGTTGATGTCCTGCAGTTGGGTGTTGAGGAGCGAGAGTTGCCGGTTGACGGCACGCCAGCGGGTCATAATCAGCATAAGTGTGAGTGATACCAGTATCAAGACACAGGCGGCTACGCTAAGTGAGAGAATCAGGATGTGCTGCTTCTGCTGTTGCTCTTGAATCTTTTGCCGATAGGTATTGAGTATCAGCGGCATATCGCCTGCCATTTCGATAGTGCGCAGGCGTGCCTTGCTTTGGTCGGCGTCTTGTATGCAGCAGTTCATATACTGGTATGCACGTTCCACATCGCCCCTGCGGAAGAGAATGAGAGCGACCTCACGCAGCGAAGCGTGCTCCATAACGCCGTGTCGCATGTCGCATAGTGCCGACTGTGCGAAATAGAGTAGGGCAGAGTCTTGCATGACAGGGTCGTTGGTGTTCCAGAAGAGGCGTTGGTAGCATGAGCCGAGCGTGTTGGCAAGGAAACGGATATAGTCGGAAGTGTCGGATAGTTGGTTGTAAACGGGCAACAGCAGGTTCAGGGCATCACGGGGAGAGTATTCTATACGCATGAGGGCAGACTCCTGTGCGTACCAGACGGGGTCGGTCTCGGTTTGCAGGATACGTGCCCGCAACGGCAGGATTTGTTGGCGCGCCATATCGCGTTCTGCCTGCACGGTGGTGAACTCTGCCTGCCATACGTAGGTGAGGTTGAGGGCTTTGTAGTATTGGTTGGCGACCTCGGGCAGGATATCGGCTTGCATAGGGAGTAGTTGCTCCAAGGCAAAGCGGTAGTTGCCCGCCACAGCCATACATTGTGCGCGGCAGATGGTGGCACGCTGTATGGCGGCGGCATCCATATGGTGTTGTGCCAGAGCAAGGCTCTGTTCGGCATAGAAGAGTGCGGAGTCGTTGTTGAAGCCTTCGTAGGCAGCGTAGAGTTGCTGGGCAAACTGGTATTTCTTGCTGCCTTCCGCTACGTGGTAAAAAGCGGTAATGGCGGCAATCTGCTGCTCACGTGCATCAATGTATTGTTGGCGATTGATGACAGCGGTGTCTAATTGAAACAGAACGGATAGCAGTAGTAGCATGGTATTATGATATGAAAATAACGGCTGCAAAGATAGTATATTTGTGCAATATGTGCAATAAACAGGGTGATTTACGCTTAATAATCACTCCTAAAAACGAGAGTATATAGAATACTATTTTGCTGATTATAAATATTTTGATATATTTATTTCACTCCCAAAACAATCCTCACTATTGTGTACATACATTATAAGCACTAATTTTGCGACGCTGAATTTGAATAGTATCATGAAAGCAGTGGTGATAAACATAAATACCATTATTACCCCCCCCCATACAACTTATTGATTATAAGGTTGTTGCACATGCTTTGTGTGTTACCTGTCGTGTCGGAGTGCTATTGCACCCCGTCATCTTGTGTGTGCCCGTAGGTATATTCAAGTGCTTTGGTATAGTATAGACAAAAAGAAATCAACAATAAAAACTACTAATTTATAATGCGTATGAAAACGAAACTTTACGCTCTGATGGTTGCCGCCTTGTTGGCGTGCAACGTATTTGTAGCCAACGCTACACGTTTGTACTTGTTAGGTCCTGCTGCTACGGGAGCAGGTGATTGGAGTCTCAACAAGATGCCGATGATGGTACAGGAGGGTGACACCTACACATGGGTAGGTGAACTGGGAGACGGTGAACTGAAGTTTGCATTTACCAACCGCTGGTTTGGCGACTCGTACGGACCTGTTGCCGATGGCGATAGCCTCAAGGCAGGCAGTATCCAATTGGGCTTGAACAGCAACGGTACCGACAACAAGTTTGCCGTTAAGGCAGGTCGCTACAGCCTGACCATCACCATTGGCGAAACCCCGACATTGGTAGTGGCAGATGGTACAGACATGGCGGATAAGGGCATCGCTGCCGCTGACATCTGCCCCGAAGCCCTGTATGCTATCGGTAACGCCACTGAAGCGGGATGGACTACAGACAATGCTATCGAAATCGCAGAAACCGGATATGGCAAATATGCAGGTATGCTCACCCTCAAGGCTGGTGAAAACCTCGAAATGAAATTCATTGGTCAAAGAGCCTTTGAAGGAATCCAATACGGTCCCCGAACCGATGGCGAGGCTGTAGCAGGCGTAGGTTCTTACTCCTTTGTCAAAGCCACCGAAGGCGACCCCAAGTATCACACCAACCTGACCGCCGACATTCAATTTGATGTCGCTTTGGATGTCACGGCAGGTACCATGACGCTGGCTCCCCACCGAATCACCACGATGTGGATGATTGGTGACGCCATAGGCGGTTGGAACTTCGATGAGAATGCCATCGCCATGACCCTCAGTACCGATGAGGACAGTGTCTTCACGTGGGCAGGCGACCTCTCGGCAGGCGAGATGAAGTTCTGCAGCATCTGGTGGAACTACAACACAAACGCTTTTGGTGCCGCAGAGGGTTCTACCGAGGTGAAAGCGGGTTCTCTTGCCGTTCAGGCTATTGACGGCAACGACAGGAAGTTCTCTGTCACCACCGCGGGCAAGTACTCCCTTACCCTCAACCTCAAGACCATGACCCTCACCGTCACGGGCACTACTCCCACCGATGTCATTTCCGTAGGTCACTACCCGCAACCCGCCAAGGTCATCCGCAACGGACAGGTCTATATCCTTCGCGGCGATGCTCTCTACGACCTCACCGGCCGTCGTCAGTAATTCTCTTTGCAGTCGTCCTCTCACTGGGGACGACTGTTAATCAGTTTTTTAGCGTCTTAATCTACTAAACAACAACTTATGCGCGCCATACGATTTATACCGTATGCCCTGTTGGTCTTGTGCCTGTTCCTGCCGCTCTCACTCATGGCGGAAGGCACCATTCGCATCAGCGGTACGGTGGTGGACAAGCAGCGTGAGCCCCTCATCGGCGTCACCGTCTTGGTGCAGGGCACTTCGCTCGGCACTATCACCGACATGGACGGGCACTTCTACTTGGACGTGCCGGATAAGCAATCCAAAATCGAAGTCAGTTACGTCGGCTACAAGACACAAGTCCTCACGGTCGGCAGTGACATCAGTTTCTTCATCACCATGGAGGACGACACCGAGGTCCTCGATGAGGTCATCGTTGTCGGCTATGGCAACCAGAAGAAACTCTCCGTCATCGGCTCTATCCAGACCATCGAACCCGCACAACTGCAGGTGGGATCCACCCGCTCTATGAGCAACAACCTCGCCGGTCAACTGGCGGGGGTCATTGCCGTGCAGCCTTCGGGTGAGCCGGGCTACGACAACTCCGACTTCTGGATTCGCGGTATCGCCTCTTTCTCAGGCAACACCTCGCCGCTTGTCCTTGTGGACGGTGTCGAGCGTTCCCTCAACGACATTGACCCCGCCGAGATAGAGGCTTTCTCTGTCCTCAAAGATGCCTCCGCATCGGCTATGTACGGTGTGCGGGGTGCCAACGGTGTTATCCTTATCAACACCAAGCGCGGCAGCGTGGCACCTCCCGCGGTCTCGCTGCGGCTCGAGCAATCCGTCTCCACGCCCACCAAACTGCCTCAGTTCATCGGTGCGGCGGAGTATATGGACTTGCTCAACAACCTCCAGTCCGACCCCAACAAGCGTCTCTTCACCAAGGACCAGATTCTCAAGACCTACTACGGCTACGACCGTGACCTCTACCCCGATGTCGATTGGGTGGATGCCATCACCAACGATGTAGCCTACTCCACGCGCGCCAATCTCTCCGTCTCCGGTGGCTCCGAGCGCCTGCGCTATTCGCTCACGGGTTCCTACTACCACGAGAAAGGCATCATGGCGGTTGACGAAACGCTCCCGTACGACACGGGCTCCAAACTCAACCGTTTCAACCTCCGTGCCAATGTGGATTTGGATGTCACCAAGACCACCCTCTTGCGTTTCAATATTGGCGGTTACTTGCAGATGCTTCGCAAGTCCAACTCTTCTACCGACAATGTCTTTGCCTACGCCTTCGAGACCCCGCCTTTCGTCCACCCCGCGGTCTATTCCGACGGTACGATACCTATCGCGTCCGCCAATCGCTACAACCCGTGGGCTGAGAGCACGCAGAAGGGCTACTACCGCAGCACCAGCAGCAAACTCGAATCCCTCTTTGCCATCGAGCAGGACCTCAAGTTCATCACCCCGGGACTCCGTGCCAAAGCCACGTTCTCCTTTGACTACTACGCGCGCACGTACATGACCCGTGGCAAGATCCCCGACTACTACAGTGTCGCCAAAGCACGCAACGACGAGGGCGAACTCGTACACAGCATCCTGTCCTATGGCTCCGAATTCCTCGACCATAGCAACAATGCCGAGTATGGCAACAACAGCATCTACTTCGAGGCTGCCCTCACCTACAACCGCACTTTCGCCTCGCGGCATGCGGTAGATGCCCTCTTCCTCTACAACCTCCGCTCTTACGACAACGGCGATTACCAGCCTTACCGCAATCAGGGTATCGCAGGACGTGCGTCCTACACCTACGACCGCCGCTATGTTGCCGAGTTCAACTTCGGCTACAATGGCTCCGAGAACTTCGCCAAGGGGCAGCGCTTTGGCTTCTTCCCCTCGGGGGCTATCGGTTGGCTCATCTCCGAAGAGCATTGGATGGAGGAGGCGCGTTCCGTCCTCAGCAAACTCAAACTCCGTGGCTCTATCGGTCTTGTCGGCAACGACAACATCGGTGGCTCGCGCCGTTTCGCCTACATCACTACCATCAACCGCAATGCCAACGGCTACAACTGGGGCTACACGGGCGATGTATATTACCAAGGTGTGCAGGAGGGTGAAGTCGGTGTCGCCAACCTCACGTGGGAGACCGCGCGCAAAGCCAATGTCGGCTTCGAACTCGGACTCTTCAACGACCTTGACTTGCAGGTGGATTTCTTTCAGGAACTGCGCAGCAACATCTTCATGCAGCGCAACACCATCCCCTCGCAGGTCGGTTTCATCAGCACGCCGTACGCCAATTTCGGCAAGGTGGACAACCGTGGTGTGGACCTCTCCATGACCTACAACCACCGGTTCCGCAACGGGCTCAATATCGCTCTCCGCGGCACGTTTACCTATGCCAAGAACACCATCCTCGAGATTGACGAACCCGAAGCCGTCAAGGGCACCCACCGCAGCCAGACGGGGCAGTCCATCAACACCCTTTGGGGCTACACCGCCGACGGACTCTACACCGAGGACGACTTCGATGCCGACGGCAACCTTGCCGAAGGGCTGCCTGTCCCCGAACTGGGGGCTGCCGTACGCCCGGGCGACATCAAGTATATCGACATGAACGGCGACGGCAAAATCACCGACGAGGACCAGGGCTACATCGGTGGCACCAACGACCCTCGTATCGTCTATGGCTTTGGCGGGAACCTCGAATACAAAGGCTTCGACTTCAACATCTTCTTCCAGGGCACGGGCGACACGTGGCGTATCATCGGTGGCAGCGACTATTTCATCCCGGGTTCGGGACAGGGTGTCCTCGGCAATGTCTTCACCAACTACAACGACCGCTGGACGGAATCCAACCCCTCGCAGAATGTCTTTTGGCCACGCCTCAGCGAGTCCACCAACACCAACAACAATGTCGCCTCCACTTGGTGGAAGAAAGACATGTCCTTCCTCCGCCTCAAAACCATTGAGGTGGGCTACTCGCTACCCAGGAAGGCACTCGACAAGATGCACGCTAAGAAGTTCCGCGTCTCCGTTTCAGGCAACAACCTCTTCTGCTTCTCGTCCTTCAAACTCTGGGATCCCGAACTCGCCACCAACGACGGACTGCGCTACCCCGCTATGCGTTCCGGTATGGTCGGCATAGAAATAGGTTTCTGATATGGCACTACTATTCTTGGGACAGCAATACGGGACACGTATGGAGACGACGCGTCTCGCGTCGTCAAACATAGCATTGGTCTCCCGCACCATGGCATCGTTGCCTTGGGGGACGACGCGGCTCGCGTCGTCATGCTGCCATTCTCGGGTCAATAGTATGAGATTAGTATGTTATTAGTATGTTATTAGTATGTGATTAAGCCGACGATACCGACCGGATAAGCATACTTCGCAACAAGAAAACGATTAGTTTATGAAAAAATCGATATATACCTTTCTTACTGTTCTGATGCTTCTTCCCGTGGCATCGTGCAGTTTCTTGGACAAGGAACCCGACACCGAACTCACCCTTGAGATGGTCTTCAACGACAAGACCCGCACCATGGGTTGGCTCGCAGGTGTCTATTCCGATATTCCTGACCCCTACATGGGCTACGGACGCTACCTCGGTTGGGACATTCTCGGCGACGATATGACCCCCAGTGAGCGCTGGCGCCAATGGAACTGGAAGGTCATTCCCTTTATCCTCGGCGAGTGGACCCCTACCAGTGACTGGGACGGCAACTACTGGGCAACGCTCCCGCAGCGTATCCGCGAGGCACAAATCTTTATCGACAACGTACACGTCCTGCCCGACCAGGGCATCGGTGCGCAGGAGGTCGAGTACATGAAGGCGGAGTGCGAGTTCCTTACTGCCTACTACTATTGGCTCCTCGTCAATACCTACGGAGCCATTCCCTTCACCCCGGGTGTCCTCTACAGCACCGATGCCACGGCGGAAGACTTGCAGATTGGGCAGGCACCCTACTACACCGTCATCGATTGGTGCGACTCTGTCCTGCTTGATGTCGCAGACCGGCTGCCTGCCAAGTACAGCAGTGCGCAGAAGTACGGACGTGCCACCTCGGTCATGGCGCTGGCGGTACGTGCACGCATGCTTCTCTATGCCGCATCGCCGTTGGTCAATGGCAACACCGACTACGCAGGCTTCACCAACGACCTCGGCGAGGACATCTTTGCGCAGAACTACGACCCCGAGCGCTGGCGCAAGGCGGCTGATGCCTGTCTCCTCCTCATAGAGACGGCGGAAGCAGCAGGGCACACGCTCTACGTGGAGACCAGCGAAAACGGTGACATAGACCCCTTTATGTCTGTGCAGAACGTGCTGCTCAAGCGCTACAACGAGGGCAATACCGAAATCCTCTTTGCACGCTCCAGCGGCTGCGACTACACCGAATACGAGAAGCACATCACCCCTGCCAATTCGGGTGGCTCGGGCGGATGGGGCGTCACCCAGTCCCTTGTGGATGCGTTCTTTATGGAGAACGGACTGCCCATCTCCGACCCCGACTCACACTACGAGGACGCAGGCTTTGAGGAGTCCTCCGTCACCTCCGATGCCACTTCGTGGGACGAGGAAATCAATGGTGGCGCTGTCACCCACCCGCACACGTACAAGATGTACTGCCACCGCGAACCGCGGTTCTATGTGGCTGTATCGTTCCATAACTCTTGGTTCACGCAGGAAGACCGTACTTTCGACTTCCTCAATGGCGGCAGCGACAATATCCATACCCATGATGCGCCGCAGAATGGGTACCTTGTCCGCAAGAAAGTGCACCCCAAGACCAATGTCAAAGAGGGCAACTTCCAATACCGTCCGGGTATCCTCTACCGCTTGGCGGAAGCCTATCTCAACTATGCTGAGGCACTCAACGAGTGCGACCCTGGCAACACGGAGATACTCACCTACCTCAACAAGGTGCGCACGCGCGCAGGAGTACGCCCCTACACCGCAGGGGCTACATCCTCTTCGGCTATCCATGTGGACATGACACAAGACGCATTGCGTGAGGTCATTCACCGTGAACGCAGGGTCGAACTGTGCTGTGAGGGACTTCGTTACGACGACATGCGTCGCTGGAAGCAAGCGGAGAACATCCTCAACGGTCCCCAGTACGGAATGAACTTCGGGGGACAGAACGAGACCGACTTCTTTCGACTTACTGCTTACCAGACACGTGTCTATCGCAAGCAGTACTATTGGTTCCCCATTCACCAGGGGCAGATCGACCGCAACCCCAAGTTGCGCCAACTGCCATACTGGAAATAACCCATCCTTACTTCATTGATGCAAATATAGCAATATGAGACAACGTATATTTTTCCTTTTCGCCATAGCGGGCGCATTGCTTGGTTGCAAGCCCGAGAGCGAACACTACACCATACCTCGGCTTGGTGACGAGATGCACATTCGCGCATCCGTCGCTTCCGTAAGGCTGCTCCAGATGCAGAGTGCAGACACCGCCGTCACGTTCACGTGGGATATTCCTGCGCTCAAAGACGGTATCACGGGCTTTGAATACTATTTCAAGATGGACATAGCGGACAATAGTTTTGCCACCTCTATCAACCCCATGCTCATGGACGGAGGCAACACCGTCAGTTTCACGCACGGTGCTCTCAACGACCTGCTCGAAGGCTGGGGCATTGCGGCAGGGTCGTGGGCGTCACTCGAAGCGGAGATTATCGCACACCCCAAGGGACTTGACTCCTACGTCAAACCCATGCTTAGCACGGTTACCTTTGATGTCATGGGCTACGCCAGTGTACTCTATATGGCGGGTTCTGCCACCACTATCGGAGACGACTACACCGCTGCCATTGAGATGAGCAAGGTGCCGGCACGCAATGCCTACACGTGGACGGGCGCGCTCACAGAGGGCGAACTGCTTTTCCTCACTGCCCGTTCCGACTCTGCGGGAGCCTACGGACAGGGTAGTACCGCACAGGCTCTGCGCTACACCAACCTATCCGAGGCGCAGCCGTTCACCATCACCCATGCCGGTTACTATGTTATCGAAGCCGACCTCGAGGGACTCACCGTCACTGAGACCGAACCGCTCTTCCTCTTTGGTGAGGCTGCCAACGGCTGGGGCTTGGGCGATGCTTTCGCTATGACCAACATCACGGAGCATACACTCACGTGGAGCGGACTCCTCGGCGCAGGAGAACTCAAGTTCCTCTGTGAGCCGGACCCCGACCGCCGTAGTTATGAAGGTGCCTTCTGGATGGCACCGGCGGAGGCTACACCGGCGGATGGCACTACTGCTATGACCTTTGCCAAGAACGGAAAACCGGACACCAAATGGGTGGTGCCTGCCGTCGGACTCTATACCGTGAATGTGGACCTGACCATACCGGAGGTTTCTTTCTCCCGCAACGAAGACTTCGAAAGGTTGCCGTACAAGCAGATATGGCTCTGTGGCGATGCTACGCCTGGTGGTTGGAATACGCCTTTCTCGGAGCAGTTCACCTACGATGTAGCCGCACGCGACGGCTCGTTTACGTGGACGGGCAACTTGGCGGCAGGAGAAATCAAGTTCCCGCTCAACCCCGATAGTTATGAGGGAGCCTTCTTTATCGCACCCGCTGCGGATACGCCGGTATCAGCCGAACCTACTGCCATACTCTACACTTCCAACGACCAGCCCGACCAGAAGTGGCGGGTATCCGTGGCAGGCAAATACAAAATCACTGTCAATGTCTTGGACATGACTGTTAAATTCGAGCAACAATGAGACAACCGATGAATATATGTTTGGCAGCACTCGCTGCACTCACCCTTTCCGCCTGTGATGAGAAAATCGATACAGGCTGGAGCATTGACCAGGTTAAGGATGACCCTGTCATCGAACCCGTTAAGACCAAGGCGAAGGCACCTCTTTACTGGACGGTCTATGAGTTCTGCTACGAAGCAGAGCATGCAGGCACAAGCACCAATATGCCCAAATCGACATGGGAGTCCAACATCAAATGGGTGTCGGAAAACCTTCTCCCTTACGGTTACGATATGATTGTTACGGACGGCTTTCAGTCTATGTACAACGTGCAGTCGGAAAACAGTCAGGGCTACATGACCCACTACGGGGAATACTCACTCAAAGAGTTGGTGGCGCTCTGCAAACGCTATGGGCTCAAACTCGGTGTGTACGACAATCCGCTATGGAAGCATGGCGATGACAACATCATCATCGAAGGTACCAACATCCGTCTCGGTAGCCTGATGTACGACCCTGCCATTGACCATGTAACCAATCCCGATGCACCGCGTGAGAACGAGATATTCTATTGGCTTGTTCCTTCACACCCGGGGTGCAGGGAGTATATAGACGGTTTCTTCAAATACTATAGCGAACTCGGAGTGGACTTTATCCGTA
>SAMEA104315424__coassemble_567_pt1 | contig 26691 bp, 23 predicted proteins | sample SAMEA104315424__metabat2_low_PE_013 | metagenome-assembled genome bin SAMEA104315424 (sample SAMEA104315424) | gut metagenome | biome: Monkey gut; feature: monkey-associated habitat; material: faeces | place: China | collected 2013 | reverse complement strand
TGCCTGTCCGGGGTCGAAAGCGGGCAGGTAGCGGCTGTTGAGCATACGCAATGCGGAATCCGAAAGGCAGTTGTTGCGCACCTGATTGAGAATGTCAATGAATGCGGTGTTTGTCTGACGGAAGACGTGGTCCAACTCGATGTACACGGGGTGCAGTTCGGTGAAGACACGTGCCTGAAAGAAATACGGACCCTCGTAGTAAGCCCTCAGCATCTGCCACTCCTCTTCGCGTGCCACGGGCGACAACTGAAACAAATCGCCAATCAACAGCACCTGCACGCCCCCGAAAGGCACGCGGGGACGGTGCTTGAAATGGCGCAGCACGGCATCGATAGTGTCCAGCAAGTCTGCCCGAACCATGCTGACTTCGTCTATCACCAGCAGTTCGAGGTTGCGCAATACCCGTTGCTTCTGTGCGCGCATCTGCATCTCGGCAAAGAGTTTGCGTCGCGCCTCGTCGGTGGGAAGGAACATCTGCGGTGGCAGTTGGAACAGGGAATGTATGGTCACGCCCTCGGCATTGATGGCGGCAACGCCCGTAGGAGCCACCACTGCCATCTGCTTGGGGCACTCCATACGCAGCCTGCGCAGGAACGTAGTCTTGCCTGTTCCCGCCTTGCCCGTCAGGAAAATGCAACGGGCGGTGTGCCGGACATACTCGTAAGCCAATTGGTATGCATCCATGTTGCTGTTGTCGCTTTGCGGGACAAAGGTAGTTGTTTATTTCCACATCTACAATTATGGAAATGAAAAATTAAGAATGAAGAATTAAAAATGGTGTGTATGGATGCCACAAAGGATATTTATCGTTTCGATATTGATGGCTTAATCTCATACTAATCACATACTAATCACATACTAACAACATACTAATGTCATAGTCTTAACTCGAGGATGATACGATGACGACGCGAGAGATATACTCTCATTTTGTATGCATTATGACGACGCGAGCCGCGTCGTCCCCCATGCATGTCATAGTATGTGATGAAATGTTAACAGAAAGGAGAGAGGCGGGATAGGGTGGGGGACAGGGGAAGGAGAGGGCGTGGAAGGACGAAAAAGTAAACCGGCATTGTTGATAACTTGACAAAAACGGGAAACTTTTCAGCATAAATATAAATACAAATCATTGGTTAACAGATGTTTTGTATTTTGTTTTGGACAACTTTGTGCGATTGTTGATAACTTTTTGTGTCAAGAATTTGTGTACTCCATAAATATATAGTACCTTTGCAATCACTTTCCGCAGAACACTACGCGGGGAGGATTAGTTGCGAAAAATTTACAATTCGAGATACTATGGAAGAGAAGATTTATACTCAGAAGCAGGCGGAAGAAGCATCGGTGGCTTACTTCGGCGGCGATGAGTTGGCAGCACGCGTGTGGAGCACCAAGTACGCGCTGAAGGATTCATTCGGGCACCTCTACGAACTGACGCCCGATGATATGCACCATCGTCTGGCGCGCGAGATAGCACGCATCGAGAAGAAATACGCCAACCCGATGACGGAGGCTGAGTTGTTCGACCTGATGCGCAATTTCCGCTACATCATCCCGCAGGGGAGCCCGATGACGGGTATCGGCAACGACTATCAGGTGGCAAGCCTGAGCAACTGCTTCGTGATTGGTGTGGACGGCAATGCCGACAGTTACGGTGCGATTATCAAGATTGACGAGGAGCAAGTGCAACTGATGAAACGCCGCGGCGGGGTGGGGCATGACCTCAGTCATATCCGTCCGTACGGCAGTCCCGTCAAGAACTCGGCACTGACTTCCACGGGTCTGGTGCCGTTTATGGAGCGATACAGCAACTCCACACGCGAGGTGGCACAAGACGGAAGGCGCGGGGCTCTGATGCTGAGTGTGAGTATCAAACACCCTGACAGCGAGGCGTTTATCGATGCCAAGATGGAGCAGGGCAAGATTACGGGCGCGAATGTGTCGGTGAAAGTGCATGACGACTTTATGAAGGCAGCCATTGCGGGAGAGATGTATCAGCAGGAGTATCCGATATTCTCCGCTAATCCGCTGTACACCAAGCAGGTAGATGCCAAGGCATTGTGGAAGAAGATTATCCATAATGCGTGGAAGAGTGCCGAACCCGGTGTGCTGTTCTGGGACACTATCATTCGCGAGAGCGTGCCCGATTGCTATGCCGACCTCGGATACCGCACCGTCAGTACCAACCCTTGCGGCGAGATACCGCTCTGCCCGTACGACAGTTGCCGTCTGCTGGCGATAAACCTCTACTCGTATGTGAAGAACCCCTTCACGCCCCAGGCAGAGTTCGACTTTGAGTTGTTCCGCAAGCATGTGGCGATTGCGCAGCGCATGATGGACGATATTATCGATCTGGAGATGGAGAAGATAGACAAGATTCTCCTGAAGATAGCGTCTGACCCTGAGTCGGACAGCGTGAAGCGCACCGAGCGTGAGTTGTGGGAGAAGATAATGAAGAAGACCTTGCAAGGCCGCCGTACCGGTGTCGGTACCACGGCAGAAGGCGATATGCTGGCGGCTATGGGCTTGCGCTACGGCAGCGACGAGGCGACGGCTTTCTCGGTGGAAGTGCACAAGGCGCTGGCTCTGGCGGCATATCGCAGCAGCGTGGAGATGGCAAAGGAGCGCGGTGCATTCAAGGTATATGACGCAAAACGCGAGGAGCAAAACCCTTATATACAGCGTATCAGGGAAGCGGACCCCGAACTGTACAAACTGATGACCAAGTACGGGCGCCGCAATATAGCATGCCTGACCATCGCGCCTACGGGTACCACCAGTATTATGACGCAGACCACGAGCGGCATCGAGCCTGTGTTCCAGCCTGTGTACCGCCGTCGCCGCAAGGTGAACCCTGGTGACAAGAATGTGCATGTGGACCTGGTGGACGAGGTGGGTGACAGTTTCGAGGAGTATGTGGTATTCCACCACAAATTCATCACATGGATGAACGCCAACGGACACCCGTACGACCCCGCCCATCGCTATACGCCTGCAGAGATTGATGCCTTGGTGCAGGAGTCGCCTTACTACCACGCTACTGCCAATGATGTGGATTGGCTGGCAAAGGTACGTATGCAGGGGGCTATACAGAAGTGGGTGGATCACTCTATCTCGGTGACTATCAACCTGCCCAATGACGTGAGCGAGGAGTTGGTAGGTCAGTTGTACGAGGAGGCTTGGCGTTGCGGATGCAAGGGGTGCACCGTGTACCGCGACGGTTCGCGTACGGGCGTTCTGGAGGGCATCATGGAGAAGAATAAGGAAGAGAAAGAGGACAACGAGAAGAAAGAGGAGAAGACATGCGTCTGCTTCGACAACAAGGTGCGTGTGCGCCCAGCCGAACTGGAGTGCGATGTGGTGCGCTTCCAGAACAACAAGGACAAGTGGATTGCCTTTGTCGGATTGAAAGACGGTCGCCCATACGAGATTTTCACCGGTCTTGCGGATGACGAGGAGGGTATTCTGCTGCCGAAATCCGTGACCAAAGGCAAGATTATCCGCGTTGTGCAAGAGGACGGAACCAAGCGTTATGACTTCCAGTTCGTCAACTCGCGCGGCTACAAGACCACCATGGAGGGCTTGAGTTACAAGTTCGACAAGGAGTTTTGGAACTATGCCCGTCTCATATCGGGGGTATTGCGCTACGGTATGCCTATAGACCAGGTTATCAAGATGATAGGTGGTCTGCAGATGGATTCTGAGACTATCAATTCTTGGAAGGTGGGTGTGGAGCGTGCCCTCAAGAAATACATCCAGGACGGCACCGTGGTGCAAGGACAGGTTTGTCCGAACTGCGGCGAGCCGCTCATCTTCGAGGAGGGGTGTATGCACTGCCGTTCGTGCGGATATAGCAAGTGCGGGGGATAAATCCCGCAGGAGTGACATAGATTCTCCGCATGCGTGAGATAGATTTGAAGAAAGACTTGGGATAGTTTCCAAGTCTTTCTTCTGTTTATTTTGCATAATTCTGTAAAAAGCAGTACTTTTGCAATCGAATCTACGCTGAAGGGGGTATGTCCTCGCTGCAGGGTGGATTAGACATATTGAATAGCGTTTATTGGCGCTTTGTATTTGACGACCCGAAAACTTCGCAACTTTTCAGTTAAAATAGTCAGAATCAAAGTAGCAGTAGATGCCTATGGGTGTGACGTATGTCGCACTATGCCTGTTTGTCGGGTATGGTGTGCCGTCATATCAGCGTAGGTTTCCTGTTGTTTGTTTGACTCTTTAGGCAATGCGAAGGCCTCGTTTAGCGAATAAGCAACACGAGGTCTGCGCTTTCTTTATGTCCATAAGCGAACCCACATATCCGCATTGTGGACAGGTGCCGATATTGATGATTGATAACGCGAGTGCCCATAGCAAACAAACGTTGTGCCCGACACGTATCAGGGTGAAGATTATGAAAAAACTAATGAGTATGCTGTTGTGCATTACAGCGGTGACTTTCGCGGCGTGCGACAGAGAACAACAGAACGGAGTGGACAAAGATGGCAATTTGTCTCTACTTGTAGCCACGGGTGAGGCTACGGAGATTACCAACAACTCTGTGACTATCCTGAGTTCTGTTATTGGCGATGTTTCCAAATATGGTAACATCGAAGTCGGAATTATGTATTCTGATGACGAAGAAGAAGTTACATCTCACAATGGTCGCACCCGCAAAGGCGCGTTTGTGGATGACGGGGATTTCTCTACTGAAATCAGCAATCTTTCTTCGATGACGCAGTACTACTATTGTGCGTACGCGAAAGTGAATGGCAACACAGCGTATGGCGCTGTAGAGACCTTTTCAACGGATGGAAATCATTCATTTTCAGTTGGTGATGGCAAGTATGTGAAATTCTCCCAAGGGAATCTGCAGTACCAACCGAGTACAGATACGTGGCGTTTTGCAGAGCATCAGTACGATGTGTATGGTCGTAGTGCAGAGGATAATATCGGTAGCAGCGGTTGGATTGATTTGTTCGCGTGGGGAACAGGTGATGACCCGATGTTTGTGGGAGATTATTACAACTACAAGACATATTTTACAGATTGGGGAAACAATCAGATAGGCAATGACTCTCCTTATACGTGGCGTACACTGACAATAGATGAATGGGATTATTTACTATCCAGTCGTCTTAACTCACGAGCACTTTGGGGCTTTGCCAAAGTGAATAACATTGAGGGGTTCATAATTTTACCTGATAATTTTGAGTCTCCTAAAGGCATTGCTTTCAATAGTGGCTATAAGGATGGCTATCAAACCAATGTTTATACGGCATCGGAGTGGGAGAAAATGGAAAAGGCAGGTGCTATATTCCTCCCTGCAAATGATGGCGAAGGCAGCTATTGGTCAAGTACGGTGGACACTTACGACTATGCGTATCACCTATTCTTCAACGAATATCGCCATCTCGACACGCGGAGCGGCAGCCCTCGCAAATACGGCTACTCAGTGCGCCTCGTCCAAGATTTATAAAATATTGTCACACAAATTAATTCATAGATACAATGAGAATAATTTCAATAGATGGTGATTACTACCATGGCGTAGTAGATACACCTAATCGTCAATATCGAATGCAGGCTGCATCCATAGGAAATGGTATGGCAGATATTCACGTAATATCACCCGACCAAACGACAACATATATCGGTAGGTGCTCCACAGACTGCAGTAGATTTCTGAATGCAGTGGAGGAAGTTGTACTGCAGCAGTATCCACAAGCAGCGATTACTCCTACCAAAGTCGGTTATATCATCAAAACAAATGAATATAGTGATGCACGGTATAAGTTGGAAATAGACTACGAGAACAATATTGCGACACTTACACCATTATTCTTATCAGAAGTACAGGACTCTTGCCATTACAATAACCGCTGTGTTTGTGACTTATTCGCCCAATTACATACTCAACTATTGCCACGACTAAAACAAGAGTATGATAAACTGAAAGCCATTAATCCACATCCAAGTAATGCAGAACAGCATCAAGCATTGGAGGATAAATTGGTAACTATTTTGCGCTCTAATGAGGTAATCAAATAAATATACCACAGGTACATATTTGTACAAAATAATCAAAAGAGACTGTCTAAACTTGATAGGCAGCCTCTTTTTGTTTATGTATGTAGATTGGGGGACGACGCGGCTCGCGTCGTCAGAAGCCATCACTACATAGCGCAAAGTCAATCACATCTTGGATGTCCTTCACGTAGTGGAAAGTCAAGCCAATGAGGTATGTTGTGGGGGGATTGTGCAGCAAGGCACAGAAAGGGGTTGTAGAAATCGAAAATAAGCAGTACCTTTGCGAGTTCGTTTGATGATATAACAACGATGAAACTGACAGAGATAATAAAGGCAATGCACAATGCACAATGCGTAATGCAGAATGTGCAATGCACAACAGAGGATATTGACATACAGCATTTGCTGACGGATAGTCGGCAGTTGGGCTCTGACCCTGCCCACACTATGTTCTTTGCCCTGAAAACAAGCAAGGACGACGGCGCAAGGTACATCGGAGACCTTTCTGCAAAAGGTGTCCGTGTCTTCGTAGTTACGAAAGAGCAATTGGAAATGCTCAATGTACCCGACAGGGTGGGGGATATTGTGTTTCTGATAGTGGAGGATACCTTGCAGGCATTGCAGGACTTGGCGGCATACAAGCGGTCGCTATACACCTATCCCGTCATCGGTATCACGGGCAGCAACGGCAAGACGGTGGTCAAAGAATGGCTCTATCAGTTGCTGCGAAACGATTATCGCATCACCCGTTCGCCCAAATCGTACAACTCGCAGATAGGTGTACCGCTGTCGGTGTGGCAGATTAACGAACAGACGCAACTGGCTATCTTTGAGGCAGGTATATCCGAACCCGGAGAGATGGAGCGGCTGGAGCGAATCATTCGCCCGACCATTGGTGTTATCACATATATCGGCGCGGAGCATGGGGAGAACTTCCCCTCACTGGAGGCGAAGCGCGCAGAGAAGATGCGGCTGTTTGCCCATTGTCCCGTGGTGATTGAAGACCCGACCCACCAGAATGTACGCACGTGCGCCGCGGTGATGCGCGCGCTCGGATACGACGAGGAGACCATCACCCACCGCATCCTGCACCAGACACATGAGACGGTGCTGCAAATCAACCTCTCGGCACTGGTGGACAACGTGCGCTACTTCCGTTCGCTGCTGCGCCCGACCACCAAATTGACGTGTATGGTCAAGGCGTTTGCTTACGGCACGGGTAGTGTGGAAGTCAGCCAAGCCCTGCAGCAATGCGGCATGGTGGACTACCTCGCAGTGGCGGTGGCGGACGAAGGGGTGGAACTGCGCCGTGCGGGCATCACGCTGCCCATTATCATCATGGACCCCGAAGTAGCGGCGATGGACCTCATTCTCGAGAATAACTTGGAGCCGAATGTGTATTCGTTCCAATCGTTGGAGAACGTCATCGAAGCCGCATCGTCAAAGGGATTGGAGCATTACCCCGTGCATATCAAGATAGACTCGGGTATGCACCGCCTCGGCTTCTACCGCGAAGAGTTGCCGCGCCTCATAGAACGCCTGCAATCGCAGAATGCCGTGCAGGTAAAGAGCGTATTCTCGCACCTTGCGGGGAGCGACGAACCGCAGTTTGATGACTTCACTTTGCAGCAGATACATTATTTTGACGACTGCGCCGAGACGCTCAAAGCAGGACTCAACTATCCGATAATCAAGCATATATGCAATACGGCGGGCATTGAACGCTTCACGCAGTACCAGTTTGACATGTGCCGTCTCGGCATCGGGCTTTACGGCTTCTCGTTTGCGGGCAAGCCCCTGCGCAATGTATGCACGCTCAAGACCACTATCCTCAGTGTCAAGACCGTGCAGGCGGGCGAAACCATTGGTTACGGGCGTCATACCACACTCAATGAACCACGGCAGATAGCGGTTATCCCGATAGGGTACGCAGACGGCTTCGACCGTCGCTTCTCCAACTACGGAGGCGAGGTGCTGATACGCGGCAAACGCTGCCCCGTGGTCGGGAACGTGTGCATGGACCAAGCCATGGTGGATGTCACTGGAACCGATGCGCAGCCCGGAGACTATGCTGTCATTTTCGGTGACGGGTTGCCAGTTGAGGAACTTGCCGACAAGTTAGGAACTATCACGTATGAAATTCTTACATCCGTCTCCCGCCGTGTCCAGCGTGTCTATTTCTACGAATAATCTCACTATCGGCTACGGTGCACATACTGTGCAGTCGTCGCTCACATTCTCCCTTTGCGAGGGCGAGATGGTGTGCATGTTAGGACCAAACGGGTGCGGCAAGTCCACGCTGCTCCGTACATTGGCAGGCTTGCAACCGCCTTTATCGGGCACTTACGAGGTGCAAGGTCTGTCTTCGGAGAAAGCGTCGGAAAATAGTGCAGACCGTGCCAAGCAACTGGCATTGGTGCTGACGGAGCGCCTGAGTCTCGAGCACACCACCGTGCATGATGTGGTGGCGATGGGGCGTTATCCCTATTCCTCATTCTTGGGCGGCTTGTCCGTTGACGATGAGGCGGTTATCGCCGACGCATTGCAACAAGTGGGCTTGCACAACATGGCAGATACCTACTTCAACGCCCACAGCGACGGGGAGAAGCAGCGTATCCTCATAGCCAAAGCCCTTGCCCAACAGACACCTGTCATTCTGCTCGACGAACCCACGGCGCACCTTGACTTGCCCAACCGCATACGCACACTCCAACTGCTCCGTCACTTGGCGCATGAGCAAAGCAAGACTATCCTTATCTCGACCCATGAGTTGGACCTGGCACTCCAACTCTCCGACCGAATCTTGCTCATGTCCGAAGGCGGTATTCAGTTGGATACGGCAATGGCATTGCGACAAAGCAACGCTTTCACGGCAGCATTCCGGATGGACATATTCCACCCCTTGGCGGAGGCTCCGCTATCCTAAACGATACTATCCTAACAGTTCGGAGATTGTCTCTTGTGCTTCGGTGCCCACTACCACCAATCGGTACACCACCATCTCGCGCATCCGGCGGGCGGCTTCAAACGGCTTGGCTTGCGTAAACGGTGACAATCGGAAGAACCGGTACAACTGTTGCACATATCCGTTTGACGCAATCTCGTAGTTATTCTTCATCACCCCCATCTCCTTCAGCGAGTCGATTTGCAAGTTGTTTTTCAGCACATTATGCAGCATTTTGAACATCCTGCAGACGGCATAGCGGTCGCTGTCGCACATCGTCCATGCGTCCAGCAATTCCTTCAACTGCTCGCGATCTTCCTCGTTCATATTGCTGATGGCATCGTCCGTCCACGGCAGCAGCCAGTGGGCGGCACGATCCATAAAGAACGGCGTCTTGTAAGCGTCTTTGAAAAAGGCGAAGTTCTGGTCTAAGTGCAACGCCGCGATGCGTTCCATCTCTGTCCTGTACTTCTTGAGAACGCCGTAAAACTCATCCGAACCGCGCTCCTGAATCAGTGGCATCAACTCGCTCGCCAACTGCTTGTTGCACATCTCCACGCGCGGCACTTGGGTTGTGCGCGCTATGTTGCATAGCGCAGTGAAACTCAACTCCGAATCGCACGTCAGCGCATCTTGCACATCCTCCAGCAGGGTAGGGGACTGCCGTATCTGCTCGTCGTGCACTATCATCGTCAGCAGCACGCCCACATACAGGCGGTCTTGCAGTTCCTCGTCGGTCTTGTGGTGTATGGCTTCCAGCATCAGCCGGAACTTGTCTTCATTCCAGCCGTGCTCTATCAGCGCCAGCGTCACACCCGCCACCGCCATCAAGTCGGAATCATCGGTGCCGCAGGCGTCCACATACGCCATAAAATCCAATTTGTCATCTTCCGTCAACGCAGTCTCGCCGCGGTACATGTCAAATACATCGCAGATGTTCATCCTATCTCCTCGCGTATTAAATAGTTGTTCCGCTCGCTCGAGTTGCGGATTATCAGTTCACCCAGAAAGCCTGCTAGAAACAGCATGCAACCCAGTATCATCATCAGTATGCTCAGGTGGAAATACGGATTCACACCCACCAGCATTGCCTGTATGCCGTGGTGCAGGGCGTGCAACTTCATTCCGCCCACCACGATGATAGCCACCAGACCGAGGAAGAACATCAGACTGCCAATCAGTCCGAAGAAGTGCATCGGCTGCTTGCCGAATTTGTTGAGGAACCACAGCGTCATCAGGTCCAGATACCCGTTCACAAAGCGGTTCATGCCGAACTTGCTCGTGCCGAACTCGCGCTTGCGGTGTTGCACCACCTTCTCGCCTATCTTCGTAAAACCCGCATTTTTCGCTAAATACGGTATGTATCTGTGCATTTCCGAGAACACCTCGATGTTCTTCACCACCTCTTGGCGATACGCTTTCAGTCCGCAGTTCATGTCGTGCAGATGAATGCCGGTCACCTTGCGTGCCGTGGCGTTGAACAGTTTGCTCGGCAGGTTCTTTGTCAGTTTGTTGTCGTAACGCTTTTGCTTCCAGCCGCTTACCAGGTCATACCCGTCCTCTTTTATCATTCTGTACAACTCCGGTATCTCGTCCGGCGAGTCTTGCAAGTCGGCGTCCATCGTGATTACCACATCGCCTTCTGCGGCTTTGAAACCGCAGTACAATGCTGCTGACTTGCCGTAATTCCTGCGAAAGCAGATACCGCGCACTTGCTCGCTCTCTTCGCGCAAACGCCGTATCACGTTCCATGAGTCATCCGTCGAACCGTCATTCACGAACACCACCTCGTATGTGAAGCCGTGCGCCTGCATCACGCGCGCTATCCATTCAAACAATACGGGAAGACTTTCCGCCTCGTTATACAGAGGTACTATCACTGATATATCCATAAAATTCCTAAATTGTCACTTTTATTTTCACGACCGCAAAGTTACAAAAAATATCCGGTTCCGGTGCAATATCTGCACTTTTTTTTGTATGTATCGCGAAAAAGCACTAATTTTGCGGCAAAATGTAAGTGTGTATGCGAAAAGGTCTGGAAGATTTTGGTAAACTTTGGGAACTCAATCCCACGTGGGATTTGCTCACACCCGAAGAAAAATCTTTTATTACTGCCAATTCAGAAATCAAGCGATACAGAAAGAATGAGATGATTCACCGCGAAGGTGACTTACCCACTCATGTCATGATGGTCGTTGATGGCACCGTCCGCCTGTCCAAAGAAGGGGTGGGGCTGCGCGTACAAATCATTCGCCTTCTCAAACCGCACGACATGTTCGGCTATCGTAGTGCCATTGTGGGCGACAACCATTCCTCGTGTGCCACGGCCATCGAACCTACGGTGCTTTATCGCATACGCCGCGAAGCCTTCCTCGATGTCGTCAAGGGCAACAATGCTTTCTGTTTCGGTGTCCTCACGGCGATGGCAAAAGACCTCGCCATCTCCGAGTCGCGAACCGTCAACCTCACGCAGAAGCACATCCGCGGACGCCTTGCCGAATCCCTTCTCACGTTGCGCCAGACCTACGGTCTCGACGAGGACGGAGCCACGATTGCGATGTATATGTCCCGTGAGGACCTTGCCAATATGTCCAACATGACCACCGCCAATGCCATCCGCACTCTTTCCCAGTTCGCCACCGAGGGACTCATTAGCATCGACGGCCGCAAAATCCAACTCCTCGACGAAGAAGAACTCACCCGCATTTCCCGTTTGGGGTAATTTTACAACAGAATAGTTTTGTTTTGGGAGACGACGCGGCTCGCGTTGTCAAATAAATCATTGTGCATTATTCATCGTGCATTGAGCATTGTTTCAACGAGAGGATAACGAGAGGATAGAAGGATATGAAAGACTACTTTTTTCGCGTTTTGCACTACTTGTTTGCACATACCGTATTTTTTTATTAACTTTGCGCCCATATATGGAAATGGTATCAGAGGCATTCTTGTGTACGTAATATATGGCAACAGCAATAGAATTTAATCACGTCAGCAAACAATACCGCTTGGGGCTTGTCTCTACGCGCACCCTGAGCCACGACCTCGACCGTTGGTTCCAGACCTCTATCCTCCGTCGCGAGGACCCGTATCTGAAGATAGGCGAGGTGAATGATCGCGCGTCGAAAGGCAGTTCCGAATATGTATGGGCATTGCGCGACATCGATTTCAAAGTGGAGCAGGGCGATGTGGTAGGTATCATCGGCAAGAACGGTGCCGGCAAGTCCACGCTGTTGAAACTCCTCAGCAAGGTTACTGCCCACCACCGGTACTATCCGCGCCCGCGGACGTATCGCCTCGCTGTTGGAGGTAGGCACGGGCTTCCATCAGGAGATGACCGGTCGTGAGAACATCTATATGAACGGAGCCATACTAGGTATGACCAAACAGGAAATCACCTCCAAACTCGATGAAATCGTTGCTTTCTCAGGCTGCGAGCGATACTTGGATACCCCCGTCAAGCGTTATAGTTCGGGTATGATGGTTCGCTTGGGTTTTGCCGTTGCCGCCCATCTCGACCCTGAAATCCTCGTTGTGGACGAAGTCCTCGCCGTAGGCGATGCCGAGTTCCAAAAGAAAGCCATCGGCAAGATGCAAGACATCTCCCACGGCGAAGGCAGAACAGTGCTGTTTGTGAGTCATAATATGGCAGCGGTTTCTAGGTTGTGTAAAAGTTGTGTATTACTAGCAAATGGAACTATTTCAGAGTTAGGGAATAGCAAAGAAATAGTTCACAGGTATTTGCAGGACTCTACTAAAAAGTCTTCGTGTAGTTATTATGCAGATAAAGTATCGGATGTATATTGTAAGTTTGCGCAACTACATAATTCAGAAAATAAGGTAACAGATATCTTTAAACAGTCAGGAGATTTGTTTTTAGATTTACAATTAGTTAATGGTAGTGAGCAACTTATCCAATGTTCAATAGCATTGTACAATGTGGACAATACATTGATAATGGTTCATCGTTTTCCACTTAATCCTCAGGAACAATATATGTCTTGTTCTTTTTACTTACCATTAAGTTATCTTACTCCAGGAAAGTATATGATTTCAGTTGCATTGTATATTCCAAATTTTAAAGTATTTGATATCCAAAAAGAGTGCTTATCTTTTTCTTCGATAGATACTAATGGGTTAGCTGTAACTCAAAATGGTGATGTTGATAATGGATTTATGATGAGTTTATGGCGACAATGTGAATAATGTCCTTGGGACGCTAAAGGCTACTAATAATGAATGTTCAGTATTTAGATTGGGATTCTCGGTTCTTCGGTGTTCGTATAGGTCGAGTAGATATTTCGTCTTATCAAGAGTTGGCAATGCTATGTACAAAGGAAATAGAGTTGGGTAAACAATATGATTTAATCTATGTATACTGTCAGCCCATAGTGCATTTTGAACATCCTAATGTTTATCTCGTTGATGAGAAAATAATTTATATGAAGCGAGTCACTGAAAGTCAGCCAATATACGCAAATGTTTGTGTGTATCCAGTTTCTGTGCCCAATGAGGATTTGTATCGTTTGGCATTAATAAGTGGTGAGTTCTCACGTTTTAGAAATGATATACGTTTTCCTAAAAGTTGTTATGAGCGTTTATATAGTCGCTGGATAGAACAGGCTGTTATTGGTAATATGGCAGATAAAGTATTTATCTATCAGGATTCTAATCATATAAATGGTATGTTGACCTTGCAATGGAATGTGCATAAGGCAGATATCGGATTGGTAGCAGTAGATGCAAATGTTCAAAGGCAGGGCATTGGCAGCAAAATGATTCAGACTGTAGAAACTTATTTGGTGCAGAATACGCAGGTGCAAATACTTCGTGTAGCCACTCAAAGGAAAAATACGAAAGCATGTTGTTTGTATGAAAAAAATGGCTTTACAACGGAAAGTATAACGAAAGTATATCATTGGTGGTTGCATGATGGAAATCATTAGCATGGCTTATTGCCCATATAGTATTTGTGGAGAATATGGTCAAACATACACCTTTATAGGAATTCTACTAAAGATATGAATATCCCATTTAACAAACCTCATCTTACGGGCAAGGAAGCCCATTACATGTATCAGGCTGTCTATGATGGCAAGTTATCCGGCAACGGCGAGTTCACCAAGCGTTGTCAGCATTTTATGGAGCAGAAGTATGGCTTCAAGAAATGCCTGCTTACCACCTCTTGCACCGATGCACTCGAGATGGCGGCATTGCTGTGCGAACTCCGGCCTGGCGATGAAGTCATCGTTCCGAGTTACACTTTTGTATCTTCGGCTCTGGCATTTGTGCGCGAGGGGGCGAAGATTGTCTTTGCCGACTCTATGACGCGCAACCCGAACATTGATGCCGAACAGATAGAGTCGCTCATCACCCCGCGCACACGGGTCATCGTACCCGTGCATTATGCCGGTGTGGCTTGTGATATGGACACTATCATAGACATCGCCAACCGCCACAACCTGATTGTAGTGGAGGACGCAGCGCAAGCCATTGACAGTTACTATATCTCGCCCCGCACAGGCGAAAAACGCCCGTTGGGAACTATAGGACACCTGTCGGCATTCTCTTTCCACGAGACCAAGAATATCATCTCCGGCGAGGGCGGTATGCTGGGTATCAATGACGAGCGTTTTATCCGTCGTGCGGAGATAATATGGGAAAAAGGCACCAACCGTGCCGAGTTCTTCCGTGGCGAGGTCAATAAATACGGTTGGGTGGATACGGGTTCTTCGTTCTTGCCCAGCGAGGTAGTATCGGCTTTCCTCTGGGCGCAACTCGAAGACATGGACGATATACAGGCCAAACGCAAACGACTGTGGAATCTCTACTACTCGCTACTTTCCGCTTCTCTGAACTCTCAACCCTCAACGCTCAACTATTCTTTGCCCGACATCCCCTCGTATGCCACCAACAATGCCCACATGTTCTACCTCGTGTGTCGCAATCTCGAAGAGCGCACGGCATTGATTAAGCGGTTGAAAGACAATGGCATATTGGCAGTCTTCCATTACCTCAGTCTCCATAGTAGTCCGTACTATGCCCCAAAACACAACGGACGTGCCCTGCCCGAGTGTGACCGTTATGCCGATTGCCTTGTGCGCCTGCCGATGTACTACGACCTCACCGAAGACGATGTGCAAGACATAGCCAAGATTATAATGTTATGTAAAGATGGTTTTAGCAAATAAAAAGATATTGTTGTTGTCCACAGGAGATTCCATCGGCGGGGCATACGAGTTAATGTATCGTATGGCATCTGCTTTGAATGGTCATTGTGAGCAAGTGTGTCTTGCGGTCAAAAACAAACGATATACTGATACTTTTGTAAAGTCTGTCAATGTTGTTGTGCCGAAATTACCTCTCCTTAAAAGGTGTATCCGTTCCGTACAAAGTCGTTTGCATTTATTATCTCCGGAATTGGCTGCAGTTGCTAAATCCAATTATGTATTTTATTACCAGGAGGAAGAACAACAACATTTTGTCCGAGCGGAATATCTGCTACAGCAGATTGGTTTTATGCCTGATATTATCTTTGTCGGATTGACTACAGGTTTTATCAACACCAATGAAGTAGCCCGTTTACATCAACTTACTAATGCTGTGATAGCCTATGTTATGCTTGATGTTTATCCTATAACAGGTGGGTGCCATGTCTTGTGTGATTGTAAAGAATACCAAAGGGGATGTGTACAATGTCCTGCTGTTAGAAATACACCTTTGGCAAATTTACCTTCGAAGCAATTTGCTAATAAGCAGCGATTATACACCCAAATGAGATCTGTGTTTGTCGGGGCATCATGTTTTATTCGTCGTCTTTTACAAGAATCTCCATTAACAACCGATGGTCTTGTTATTCCTATATATTCATGTATTCCCACCAATATATTTAATACAAATAGCCGTGAATACGCAAAACAATTTTGGAACATTCCCAAAAACAAGAAAGTGATTCTTGCCGGTGCAGATAATGTGCGAGACCCACGCAAGGGGCGACGATATTTTGTTGAAGCTCTTAAGCAACTTGTAGCAAAGCATCCCAATATATCTTCAAATGTAATGGTAGTGCTTGTTGGTAATCACAATACTGCAGACGAAGAAACAAAACAAATTCCATTGGAGACTAAATATGTGGATTATATTCGGGATATGCGGTTATTGTCTCTTCTTTATCAAGCATCTGACATTTATGTGATGTCTTCTTTGGAAGAGGGAGGTCCTATGATGGTGCCTGAGGCTATGTTGTGTGGTATGTTAGTGGTCGGATTTCAAACAGGATTTCTTGAAAATGAGGATATTATTCAATCTCATATAAATGGCTATCGTGTTCCTCTCGCAGATGTGGGGGCATTGGAAAAAGCGTTGTGCGAGGCATTATCTTTGACCGATGCCGAAACTATTGCAATGAGACAGTGTGCTCAACAAACGGCAATTAACAAAATGTCTGATAAGGCATTTATTTCAATATTGAAGAAAATAGAATTATGAAACAGGATGTTACTTTGATTATTTTAGCAGCAGGAAAAAATTCACGTGCGAATTATCAAAACAAGGCATTATTTGCGTATAATGGCATTTCTTGCTTAGAAAATACAATTCGTGTAGGTCTTGGGCTATTTCCTCGTATTATTGTAGTAGGAACGGCTTTTTGCAAAGATGAGTATGTTGAGATATGTCGCAAATATAAAGGAGTGGATGTGATTAGTATTGTTTCCGGTTTCGGGACATTGGATGCGTTACTTAAAGTTGTTCCCTATGTCCATACAGACAAGATGCTGATGTGCTGGGGAGACCTTTGGTTCAAGGATGATTACGCATTCTTTCAAACATTGAATTCCAATGTGGTGTCTCCTTGTATTGTTCCAATATCTTATATAGCCAACCCGTATTCGTGGTACATTATGGATGAAGATTTTAGAATCAAGACTACTATTTGGCGACGCAATAATCCTAATCCGGTTTCGTATGGGTATTTTGACCAATCTTGTTATTTGATGGATAAGAAAATCATAACCGAACAATTGACGGATTACAATGCGCAATGTTTGAGTGTGGGGCAGGAGTCTAAATTAGATGTAGGCTATGAAGTCCTGTATCAAAATAATAATCCGGCAATAGGCGTGGTGGTTGATTATGGTCATGTATTTCATTTCAATACGCAAGAAGAATTCTTAGGGTTAGAAAAATTTCTTGGCAATGAATAGTTCCCGCATCTTATTCACAATTCTTAATTATAAAGAGAAAGAAAATTCCGAGCGGTTATATCAGATGATATCGCCCTATTTTTCGTGTCGCATATTAGATGCGGATAGCGGACAACGCCCGGATTCATTCAATGGCGATACGATGTACCTCCCTAACATCTATTTTGGAGGACTGTTAAATCGATCCATTGAGTTGGCACATAGTGGAGGTTTTACATATCTGTTTTTTATTTGTTCTGATGTACATATGGAACAAGGCGAATTCTTAAAGATGAAAGATATTCTTCTTAAAGAAGATTTTCATAGGGTAGCCATCTATTGTCCGAGTCATAGTAATTCGTCTTATACTTTTGTGCATTGGGCATACAATAAGAAAACGAATAGGAAACGAGTGGTTCCATGTATAGAAGCAATGGTTTCTATGTGGCATAGAGATATTTTTGATAAATTGTATCCTTGTGCAGATAACAAATATGGGTGGGGATTGGATATATGTGCCGCTTATTATGCAAAATCTTTGAGACAGAAAATAGTTGTTGATGATAGGGTCCAATTGTCTCACCCTCAAGGAGGTGTGGGGAAAAATGATGCCGCGGGAGTCTGTGCGAAAGATTATATATCTCACCATAAAGATGCAGAAGAAATACTCAATTTATGGCATTGGATATATGTATATCGTTTAAATGACTCTGCACATATTTTATTATTGAGGCATTACAAGTTTTTGTGTAGGTTGTTTTATAAACTACACAAACTTTTCCCGTCTATTGGATATCGTTACTGAAATTATATGTTTTCTATTATTATCACATGTTATAATGAAGGAGTGGATGTATTGCGCGCAGTACGTTCTGTGCAGGCGCAAACATTCCATGATTATGAAATCATTGTAGTCAAGGATTACTCTAATCATCAGCCTACATTGGAGGTTTGTCGCCTGTTGCAGAACGAAGGAATACAAGTATTATATGCAGAGAGAAATGTTGGGGTGAGCGTAACGCGTAATATGGGGATTGCTGTTGCCAAGGGGGATATTATATATACGCTGGATGGGGATGATGTATTACCTCCTGTTGCATTAGCCATTATTGCGGATACTTTCGACAAATATCCTGAGGCTGATGTGGTGTTTGGTAATTATGCATTGATAGAAGGAGACATTCATAAAATAGTGGATTGTTCTCTGCTTGTTGATGAAACAAATATACTACGAATAGACAAATATCTTTCTTGTGGCGTTTTGCCCGTAGGGCAAAACGCCACAAGAAAGAGGGTGGCTATTGAATATCCGTCTTCTGAAAGATATTCTTTTGGATGTCAGGATTTTGAACTGCAACTACGAATGTTGGAACATGGGGTAAAGTTTATATATACGCCTCATGTGCTATATCAATGGTATAGAAAACCGACCGGTATCAATTCCTCTCAACGTAATGCAAAATCATTAGATGTGTGTATGTACGAACATATAGAAACTGTTGCTCCATATATTGGACATCGCTACCTATTGGGGCTATGCAAAGAGAATTATGATACTATTCGTTATAGGCACTATTTTGCACAATATGCGCCTTTTTATCTTCGTTGGGCAAAATATCTTCCAATGAGTATTCTAACCAAATTTTCTCGTTTTATAAGATGAAAAACGATGTACGACACTTTGACTATGTTTATCCTCCGTTGCGCCAAGAGTTAGCGGAGGCTGTCAGCCGTTCCTATTTGTTCGATATGGAGGATAGGGACGTTATGTGTTACCAAAATGGCTATATTTTGCCTGCGAAATATATCGATGGCTATAATGCTGTTGGAGGATGTATGGATGCCAATGGTTCTTTTATATGGGATTGTGCGGTACCTGATTTTATGGGCTATCCGTATGAATTTGAAACCGTTGATGCAGAGGTGGAGGATGTGTGCATATATGTGGGGTATATGTACAATTGTTATGGACACATGATTGGGGATTGTTTGCGTTGGGCTTGGTTTGCACAGACGCGAAAGTGTAAAGACTTACTCCATAAAGGAGCAAAATTTGTTTGCATCAGCATTGACAAACTGGCATCCTATCAAATTGAACTTTTGAAATTGGCAGGTATTGATAATGTAGTGTGTATTGAGCGGCCAACACAAGTGAAGCATTTGTACATACCACATCCCTCTATAATTACGAAAGATGGACAGAACTATTACTCTGCTTGTTTTGATGATACAATAAATTTGATGATACACAATGCTTATGCTATATGTCACAAATCTTTCTATGATAAGGTGTACCTTACCCGTAGCCGTTGGAAAAAAGGAGATGTTTCTAATGAACGGCAAATAGAGCGTTTTTTTTCTTGTAAAGGATATAAAATTATAAGTCCGGAACGTATGTCTATTGCGGAGCAGATCGTTTTGCTCAATAATGCATCATCAGTTGCGGCTACGGAGTGTTCTTTATCGCACCAAATGATATTTTGTCAACCCATGGCAGAATGCTATATCCTTCGCAAGAATCTTCATATTAACAAGTATTCGCTTTTTATTAATCAAATGAGACAACTAAAGGTAATTTATATAGATTGCTCTTTGTCTTTGTTGGTCCCTAACGATGCATGGTGGAGTGGTCCTTTTTTCATTTACTTAAATGATAACTTATCGCGGTGTTTTGAAGAAGGTTTTTCCACACACACACAATTGCGACTACCGAAAAAGGAATTTGCCAAATATCTTATGTTGTCATTTTTTGAGACTTCAAATATCGCGCATCGCCTAAAAAATGTATCACCAATCTATGCCGATTTGTTGCAAAATGAAATCTCAAGGTGTCCTAAAAACAGCCTTAAAAGCAGATTACGTAAATGCCGAATTTTTAGTAAAATATATAAAAGAATGAAGTCTGATGCAAAAAGCAGAATATCTTCGCATATCAATTGTAACCCCCGTCTTTAACAGGGTCGGAATGATAGAGCAGACTATCCTATCTGTTCTTGGGCAACATTATCCGAATTTGGAATACATCATTATTGATGGCGGTTCTACGGATGGAACGGTGGATATCATTCGCCGTTATGAAAATCAACTTGCCTATTGGGTAAGCGAACCGGATGAGGGAATGTACAATGCAATTATGAAAGGCTTTTCTCATGCTACAGGAGATATTCTGGCATGGATAAATTCAGATGACATGTATCATTCCAATGCATTAAACATAGTCGGACAAATATTTTCCCAACTACGCGATGTGGAATGGATTACAGGCACACCGACATTGTACAATGCAGAAGGGCTTTGCGTAAAAGTTTTTCCGACTCCTCATTGGTCTTGGCAACGGTTTCAGAGCGGGGATTTCCGCTGGTTGCAGCAAGAGAGTACTTTTTGGCGGCGTTCATTGTGGGATAAAGTAGGCGGCTTGAATCTACAATATAAACTGGCGGCGGATTTTGAGTTGTGGTGCCAAATGTTCCAATATGCCACGTTGTATTCGGTCAATACTGTCTTGGGGGGATTTCGTGAACATGGAAACCAATTGTCTCTGACACAGGCGGATAAATACTCAGCGGAAATAAAAACAATAACTGCACAATATGGTATGAGGTATAACACCAATAGGTGGGTATCTTGGTGCAGGCACTTGGCATATCGCCACCTATCACACACTATATACTATGATTTTTCTCTCGGAATTTGGAAAATAAATTGAATATGAAAAAAATAAGGATTGGCTATATCTCAACGGCATATACGAGCAAGCGCAATTTTTTGTATGCTACAGATCATCAATACATAAATCTTCGTCCGTTTTATCGTTTCACATTACGCTATTGGTTGCAGAAACTTTTTCATATACGTATGGAAGGTTTTCATGCGGCTTTTTTTGCAAGATACTTTTACGATGTAGCACATTTTTTCAATACTATTTCGTGGGATGCACATCCGTGGATAACAACGGGCGGTGGTTCCATACCCTATTTCAGTAAAGAAATTCAGGAGTATCTATATAATGATATGGATATCAATGCCGTGAAAGATAAGAGATTGCTTGAAAAAGGAATCGCTGTATGTGCATCACCGTATTGCAAGGCTTTGTTTGTTAACTCATATTGCTCATTGAAGATAGAGACGGAGTTGTTGTCCAATTTTCCCGAATATGAGAAGAATATATTGCGAAAGTTAAGTGTGCTGTACCCCCCCCAGCGGTTGATAGTGCAATCTGTGGCAGAAAAAATAAGGCTTACCCGCAATAATGACAAGATGACTTTCATATATGTAGGACATGATTTTTATAGAAAAGGCGGATTGGCGGTGTTACGCTGTTTCGAGCACTTATCGTCAGAATTTGATAATTTTCATGTTATTACCATCGGCTCACTGCGTAATGATGTACCAGAAAGATTTGATTCGAATATGCAGAACGATGCAGAACGATTGATAAAACAATACAATGGTACATGGCTGACACACTATTATAATTTGCCGAATACCGATGTTCTTGAATTAATAAAACGTGCGGATATCGGTCTGCTCCCCACATATTCAGATGTGTTTGGCTATTCCGTTCTTGAAATGCAGGCCTGTGGTTGTCCTGTGATTTCCAGCGATGTTAGGGCGTTGCCGGAAATTAACAACAATGAATGTGGTTGGGTTATGGAAATCGGTAATAAAACGAGACATAGAGAATTGGCAAATATACAAGAAGTCCTTGATACAAGAGAAATGGAAACAAAATTGGAATATGTAGTGCGTGAGATATTGGTACTGGGGCAAATACCTGTGTCTATGATACAAGCGTGCTTAAATAGGATTGTCAAATATCATTCTCCCGCAGAACATCGTAAAATTTTAGAGAATGCTTATCGGGAGGCGGTAAAATAACTAAATAGCACGAATATGAATATAAAGAAGCAGTTGCTTATCTTGGAAAGACGGATAGCACGTAAAGTTAGTCTTAGTTGGTTAGAGTATGTGAGTTATAGAATAACAACGGGACGTACATTACATCTCAAGCACCCTCGCTATTTAGATGAGAAACTTATGTGGATAAATCATTATGACAATAATCCGCTAAAGTCAGTCTGTGCAGATAAGTATCGTGTTCACGAATATCTTAAGAAGAAAGGGTTAGACCAATATACGGTTCCTTTATTAGCACAATACGAACATCCCGAAGATATTAATTATGCAGAACTACCTAATGCTTTTGTGTTGAAATGTAACCATGGATGCGGTTTCAATATATTTGTCAAAAATAAAACAGACATTGATACAAGTGCAATAGGTGATACATTAACGAATTGGCTATCAATATGTTATGGGGGGGGGCTGGAGCGCCATTACTCCTTGATACAACCATGTATAATAGCAGAATCTTATTTGGAGGAACTATCGCAAGATTTAGTGGACTATAAACTACTATGTTTCAATGGCAATCCAAATCACTTTTATGTATGTAGAAGAGGAAATGAAGAACACCACTGCATGATGTCTTCATATTCTCTCCAATGGGATAATTTGGGATATTGCAAATCGGAGGATCCTATACGAATTCCCAAACCATTAAATTTGTCAAAGATGATAGATATTGCACGCATTATCGCAAAAGATTTCTTATTTGTACGAGTCGATTTTTATGAGGTGAACGGAACTTTGTATATAGGCGAACTAACATTTACTCCACAACAAAATACGATGTATTGGTATAATCAACGCGCAAATGTGTTGCTTGGGGAACAACTTAAACTACCATTTGAAAAATGAAAATGAGCGCATTGGTGTTGTGAAGAATATAATGGTTGGCGTAAAGTATTGGAATATCGAAAATAAATATCATACAATGTAATTATGTGTTGGAATAAAAAGAGCGCGAAGCCTATTAAATGTTTAATTGGAGAACGAGATGATGAATTGCTGACTCCATGCTTATTAAATGAAAATGATGCTTCGTATGAAAGTGTGATAGCATTGCAATATGCGATGTCCAAGCCTGAAAGTAAAAATATCGCTGTAACAGGAGGATATGGTTCCGGTAAAAGTTCAGTAATCAACACATATCTGCAAAAATCTTCAATCGCAGAAGATAAGATATTGCGTATATCATTATCAAATTTTGCAGATAAGACCGATAGTACATCGGAAGGTGGTGAATTGGATTATGAAAATATGATAGAAGAGTTGCTTTTTAAGCAGGTTTTTCATAAATCTAATGCGATAAAAACATGCCGAACAAAACAGAGACGACTCTTGCATATTCCGATACAATATGTTTGCGGGATAACAGCATTATTGATGATACTATTATTTTGTATTTTGTTGCTATGCAATAAAGTTCACATCGTCTTTCCCGATAGTGTATTATCTTTATACAGAGAGCATATTAGTGCAGAGTGTCAGTTTTTGCAGAGGATAATCCTTGATATTGTTGCTATGTTATATATAGTTGTTTGCGTGTTTTTATTGGTTGGAATAATAATTAAGAGAGGACGACGATTTAACATTGCAAGTTTGAAAACAGATAATGTGCAGATAGATTTAGAAAAAGATGGAACGTATTTGTGCAGAAATCTGGATGAGATATTGTATTTTTTACGAGCAGGAGAGTACGAGGTGGTTGTCTGGGAAGATTTAGATAGAATAGCACATTCGGAAAAATTATTTTTGAAATTACGTGAAATAAATGTGTTGTTAAATGAGGCGAAAACAATCTGTAGAAGATATAAACCTATTCGATTTATATATGCAATACGTGATGATATTTTTACGGGAGAGATTCGAACTAAATTTTTCGACTATATCGTTCCTGTTATTCCTGTTGTAGATACTTATAATGCAGGTGATTATTTGATTAAGAAATATGGTACGGTATTAGAAGGGGTTGAAAAACAAGATATTGCGGTATTAGGCATGTATATTCGCGGAAAAAGGGAATTGACAAATATAATGAATGAGTATATAACTTACAAAAGATCATTGGAAATAGAAAATGGTGAATCCAAAAAGAAGTTGTTGGCTCTGTTGATATATAAGAATTTATTCCCTAAAGATTATGCAGAAATCTATGAGAGGAAAGGATTTTTATATGCTTTATTTTGTGATAACAATAAGCATATTTTTTATGACAAGTTATTGTCAGAAGTAAATAGTAGAATTAGTCATTCTTTTGATGTCTTGAGAAAACTGGAAGAAGATAATGTGAAAGTAAGGCAAGAGGTTGTCGGGTATATAATACAATATTACAATGTGACAAAATTGATTATAGGAGGCAAGGCATATCCAATAGAGGATTTTGAGACCAATGAATTCCTTTTTGAAAGATTGCGCAAAAATGAAGTAGATAAATATTGTTATGATACAGGAGACGAAGCAGGAGAATGTGCATACAATTTAGTATTTGAGGATATTAAATCTGCTATTGATCCAGACAATACCATAGATGAAAGGCTATGGAATAACAATGAACAGCAACAAGAAGAAAAAGAGAGACTTCAAACTTTGCAAAAGGAGGTCATACGTAAGCGAGGGTTAAGACTTCGAAGCCTGTTGAAAGAGAATGAGCCCCGTGAAGCCAAACGACTCATAGAAAATGTCTGTAAGTCTGCAGTCAAAGGCGAAAAAATGTGGTCTGACGAAATGCAGCGTCAGGTTGAAATTCTCCAAGTGCTTATAAGTGCCGGCTACATAGAAGAAGACTATCCAACATATATGTCACATTCTTATGATGGTATTCTGACAGAAAAAGATTTTGTTTTCATTAATTCAGTGATGCGATACGAAGCATTAGATTCTGATTATAAGTTAGATAATACTCCAGCAGTGTACTTACGGCTTTCTACGGAAAATTATAGGGATAGAAGTATACTTAATGCATCGCTATTAAACTATTTGATTGACAATAAGAAAGATACATGTGCAATGTTGGATTTGTTTGTTAGGACGGCGAGAGAGAATCCAAAATTTGTCATAGATTATTCTAATATAATTGATGCAAGATTACAATTCTTTGACGACTTGTTTAGTGATTGGGAAGAACCAATAAACAATCTTATGAACATCAAGGAAGAGGATGCACGGAACAATATGTTGCTATTGTTCTTTCGTACGGCTCCTCAAAACATTCGTTTGGCCAATAACGAAAAGCGTCTGATAGGTTCTATGTATGATTTTATGACGAAGAATATATCATTTTTAAATGTACCAAAACTAATATCATTTATAGCGGAACAGCACATAATATTTGATTCTATAAAAGCGAAAACTGATGAGACTACGCAATTATTTGATTATGTGATTAGCTATAAAATGTTTGTGATAAATTATGAGAATTTACGTGCTATATATGGCGAGATATTTGATAAGCAGTCTTTCACTGTTATTTTGTCCGGTGATCATGAAGTGTGTAAATACGCTTGTAAAGATATGTCGAAATTATTGGATACATTTCCCGAAAGTGATACAGATGAGAATTTTGTAGCGATACAAACAATTGTAAATGATACATCAATAGACGAGGATAGATTGACCAAATATCTACATCGGCAAACCCAAAAGATATCTCCTGATGGGGTCAAGAATGATAGAATACTATTATTATATGAGTTGGGAATCATCAGTCCAACGTGGGAAAATGTACAAAAATATTTTCAGACGCAAGATCAAGATGATGATATGATTATAATTGAGTTTATCAGAAAAAATAAGAACCAATTAGCAGCAGAGTCTTGTCTGGTAGATGATAGTGGAGCATTGCAAAGGTTTCTATTAGCAGACAATACTACGTTAAACATAGATGATTATCGCTTATTTGTCAATAGTTTCTCGCGTACGATGACAATCTCTGAATTACCAGATAATTTGTCGGATGATAGAATGTCAATTCTTATAGGGAAGGGATTAATCGGGTATTCTGCTGCTTTTGTAACCAGATTGCGAGAACATCCAGTTGATGTTTTTGTGCAATATCTTGTGAAGTATTTTGAGAATTTTATGGATGATAATCTTGATATTGATTGGACGAATGCCATTGAGATAGCATTGCTAAATTCTTCCTTACCATTGGCACAAAAAGTGGAATTTATGAACAACTCCGTAGTTATTGTGGGTACTGAAGACGATAAGGAGCTAGCACAATTAGTTTGCTTCTATTATAATTTGAGTGATGATATGGAGGGCGCTGATTTAAGTTTAATCGAAAAGGCATTATTTCTATATCAAGAAGAAGGGGCCTGGGAAACGAAAATATCTTTGATAAATAAGGTGCATGCTTGTTGTCCTTACAATAAGGAACGCACTACAAAATTTATAAACGCATTGGGTGGAGGATATGTGGAGTTGAATCTGTTAGGTGGACATACTTCATGGTTTGATGATAATGTGCCGAATATAGAATTGTTGACTTATCTGAAAAAGAATGCTCATTGTGTAAGTAGTTTTAGAGTTGTTGACGGACGTCTAAAAGTTGCCTATAGAAGAAAATAGAATATTTGGTAGTGCAAACTCAGTAATTTATATTTATGATGAATACATTTTTTTTACCTCACT
>SAMEA104315424__coassemble_534_pt1 | contig 28305 bp, 2 predicted proteins | sample SAMEA104315424__metabat2_low_PE_013 | metagenome-assembled genome bin SAMEA104315424 (sample SAMEA104315424) | gut metagenome | biome: Monkey gut; feature: monkey-associated habitat; material: faeces | place: China | collected 2013 | reverse complement strand
CCGCACAGCGTATAGATGATAGGCTTGGGTTCGGGAATGAGGTTGAAACGGAGTGTGTCGCCCAAGTCCAAGGTATGGCGGTAGTCGATGGTATCGCACGGGAAGAACCCGAGTTTGTTGGCGGCAACACGGTAGGAGCCTTTGGCAAGGCGGGTCATCATGGTTCCCTTGCCGTTGGTAGCCTTGTTGATGGTCTTGCCCGAAGGCTGCTGCTCGATAGTGACCTGTGCGCCTGCGATAGCCTTGCCCGTCTCGGCATTGGTTACCAAGGCCGCCATACGCGGTTTGGGCTCCACAGGCATCGGACGCATCTTCTTGTCCTGACGCGGCAGTTCGTAGAACATAGCCAGTTTGACCCCTACCAGGAAGGGGTTTAGTTTGGCTTGCATTGCCGAGGTCGTAGCCAGCGAGGAGGTGTATGCCACATTCTGATAGAGTTGCTCGGGCTTTGCCAGTTGCTGTCCCAAGACAGGGGTGAAGTCGGCGGGCATGTCGTTGAGGGTACCACCGATGATGTTGGCTGGGTTCTGTATGTTGAGCACACCGTATTCGGCAAAGAGGGCGATACGGTAGCGGAGGTTCTCGGCTATCTGTTGTCCCTTTGTCTTCTTGCCCTGCTGTTTGGCTTTCGGCTTTGCCCAATTCTCAAGGTTGAGTCCTATCTCGGCAGCGACAGCCGTGTTGAGTCCGAACTTGACGGTTTGGGTGAACTCGGGCACGGCGTAGCCGGTGACCAGGGCATGGGTGTACATGTTCTGCAGGTCGTCTATGAGTTCCACATCGTTGATAGAGGTGGAGAGTGTGGAGGTGAGAGCCGATGAGCCGAGGAGGTTCATACCGACCTTGGCCTGCCAGTACCATTTGTCAAGTTCCATACCGAACATGAGGGGCAGTTGGATGTAGCCCGCCTGCCATTGGTCGCGCATATCGGCATAACTGTAGGTGTACTCCATGGAAGGGTACTGTGCGACGGCGAAAGTGCGGCTGAGGGGTGCGATATTGGTCAGGGAGGTGTACATCTGGAACTCGGCACCGGTGGTGAACAGGAAGCGTTTGTAGCGCAGTTGGTAGCCGAGGCCACCGCCTCCGCCTGCCCCGCCGATGGCCGTGGGGTCAAAGCCGAGGGCGTTGTCGGCATCATAGGCGAAGTTGCCCGGGAAGATAGCCGAGTAGCCTGCCTGTCCCCAGATGCCGAGACGGTGCGCGATGTCGCGGTTCATGTAGGCGGCCACCTTGGCGTTGTAGCGCTGTACCTCCTCTACGCGCTCCTGGTAAGCTGCTGCCTCCTCTTCTGGAGTGAGGTTCTGCTTGGCGGGTTTGGTCTGCGGTTTGGCAGAGGGACGGTTGCTCTTTGCTACGGGCTTGGATGCCTGCTTCTTGACCGCAGGTTTGGCTGCGGGTTTGGCAGCAGGCTTCTTGGTTGCCGGCTTGGCGGCTGACTTCTTGTTGGCGGGCTTCGCCTGAGTCTTGGATGGTGCGGGTTTCTTCGCGGCAGCAGGTTTCTTGGGCGGTGCGGCATTGAGCGTTGCCACTGCGTCGGAACCTATCCACGAGAGGACAGGGGTTGCCGTCATCGTGAAGATGAGGAAGAATACTACCAATAATCGTTGTCTCATATTTCGTTTGTTGTTTGTTCGTTGGTTGAGGGTGAGGGGCTGCATAGCGGTTTCGGGGTGCGGTATCCACCCGCTATCCTCTCGCTATCCTCCCGTTAATCACATACTAATCACATACTAATTGCATACTAATCTCATATATGAGAATCGAGTTTGCCAGAGGTATATGGCGGTCATATCAGTCTTTGTATATCTTGTTCTTGCGGGACTTGCCCGAAGAGAATTTTCTGCTTAAATCGTCTTTGCAGAAGATACAGGGTTTCTTCTGCGGCAACTCGAAGAGAATGGTTGCCTTGATGCCGAAACTATATTGGTGGATGGCGGCTTTTGATATTATCTTACCTTCGTCATCCTTTTTGTCCAACTCGGCACTCATCGCTGCGGGAGTCAGATGGTATTCTTTGTCAAAGCCGCTGCCTTCGTAATAGAGGCGGTTGCCCGACGATTGGGAACTGCGGATATTGAGCAGTCCGTAGTCCAGATAGAACGAGAGGTAGTAGCGTTGCTTGGGCTTGGGAACATCCGCTCCCGTGATGAAATGTACACGTCCCAGCCGTCCGCCTATCTCCATGTGTGCCATCACATCCAAATTCCACCGGACAGGCGATGTGGTGGTCAGTTCCATATTGTCGAAGCGATCCTTGATGTCGGCTATCACACCCTCGTACTCCACATAGACAGCACTCTCGGACAAGTAGGCGTCGGCTTTCGTCTCGCCCCACAGGTTGTACGACACCTTTGGACCTATCAGGAAGTAGAAACGCCGGAACTCGCCGCCAAACAGGACAGGCACGTTCAGACTCACGGAGCGGCACTCGTCACGGCCGTTGCTGGCATCCACCGTCAGACGGTAGGCATCGCCCTCGTTGTCCTCTTCGTCGATGTTCAACTGGACATTGCTCATAGAGTGAGCGTTGAGCATATAGTATCCCTCAACACCTGTGGAGAACAGCATATTGTTGTGGAACAGTCTATACCCAACGCCGATATTAGCCGCCACGCCCGACCCTGACCGCAACTCCGAGGAGGTGTTGGTCAGGGAGGCATAGCCTACGGATCCGTCAATAGAAATAAAATGGCGCTGCTCGGACGTCAGGTGCGTGAACGCACCCAACGTCTGAGTAAAGCCGAACATGATGGCCAAGATAATACTACAACGCCACTTCATTTGCTCTGAATAAATTTTAATCCAGGAGTACCCGGCAAGTACTCTCGCTGAGCACTCCTGAATCCGTTAATCACTTAGTTTTTAACTACGATGCGACCGATGAATGTCTGTTCGCCGGTGGAGATACGAACGGTGTAGATACCTGCACTCGGGAAGTTGCCGATGGTGATGGCACCCGTCTCGGGAATGCGGACATCCATACGGTGACCCAGCATGTCGAACATCTCAACCGTCATCTCCGCGCGTTCGGACGGGCTGAAGTCGTTCCCGATGGTAACGATCTCGTTGCGCCTTACGACATTCGGACGGATCACCAGACCGGTGTAGCCGACATTGTCCACAGCGTCCGGCTGGCGGACGGTGATGGTCAGTATCACTATCTGCGAGCATGCACCACTTTCACTCTTCACCTCGACGGTGTCGGTGTGGACGCCTTCAGGAGTCTCGAGAGGCAGGATGACCTCGCCATTGTAGAGGTACGGCAACTCGTCGGTGGTGATGGTGTCCTTGACAAACAGGGTGTCGCCCGACAGAACGGTCAGCGTGAGCGTGATAGTGGTATCGCACTCCTCGCCTTGACCCTTGCGCGTCTCGGTGTAGGTCCCCGCGGCGGTCAAAGACTGACCGAAGAACTCGTAGGTGTCGCCAGGACAGATGGAGGCCTGAAGGGGGAGGACGTTGTCGGCAATAGACAACTCAAGTACCGTGATGCTATCGCAACCTGCTACACTATGTGAAGTCATTGAGTATGTACCCGGTTTATCCACATAGAAACCAAACTTGTCATACACCTTGCCAGAGCAGATAGTAGCCCGAATGGTATCATGGATAGTAGTAGCCGTGGTCAGGTGGATGGTCAGAATACTATCACAATAGAACTCATTTTGGATAGTGTCCACATAAACACCAGGTTCCGTATAAGTCTTACCATTGAATGAGTAAGAACCACCTTCGCACATTTCTACAAACTTAATGCCTTGCAGCGGAGCAGTAACATTGAGGGTCAAAGTTACAATACTATCGCACTTGGCAGCATTCACCAAAGTATCCATATAAACGCCTGCTTCGGTCAATCTATGTGCACCAAACTCATAGTAGTTGCCGTGGCAGATTGTTCTACTGTAAGCATACGTTGAAGGCTTATTGACGCGCAACGTGAAAGATACGATGCTATCACACCCTGTAGCAGCCCCTCCTATGAGTGTATCGCGGTAAATACCAGGCTGTGATACATAGCGACTATTGACAAGAACCGAATCTCCCTCACAGATGTCCATAGAGGTATGATATACCACAGGTTTCAAGACAGACAATGTGATTGTTACGATACTGTCACAGCCATTGACAGAAACAAATGTCTTACGATAGATACCTGTCGTGGTCAGTATTGTATCAGCGAATACGTAGTAGTCACCCTCGCAAATGGAAACAGGCTTCGATATTCTTTGTGATCTATTCACATTCAGCGTCAGTGTGGTTATGCTATCACAACCATCTGCAGTCTTTGTGGTATCACGATAGGTACCATTGTTAACCAAGTCTTGATTTGCGAACTTGAAAGACTCTCCCTCGCAGATGGTAACCATAGTATCTCTGCGCAGGTAATCACTCACTGTCAATACCAATGTAACAATACTATCACAGCCATTAGAAGCAGGGAGCGTATCCCTATAAGTGCCACTTTCTCCAATCACTCCTTTTGTACCAAATTGGTAGGAAGAACCATGACAAACGGTCTCTACAAGCGAAATGTACTTAGGCTTGGTTACATTCAATGTCAGGATAACAACGCTATCACAACCATTGGATGCGACCAATGTCTCACGGTACATACCTTCTTTGTACAATGTCGTGTCATTGAACTTGTAGTTCTCTCCCTCACAAATCGTGGCAGACATAACCGTTTGCTTGGGCTCGTTGAGCGAAACAACCAAACCCTTGATAATATCGGCTTGTCCCTCTGTATGGATGGTATCGTAATATACGCCTGCATCCGTGATATGAATGTACTTACCAAATGAAATCACATCGCCTCGGCAAATGGTGGTGTCAATATACTCTACATCAGGTGACTTAACAACCAAATTGAGAGTAATGATACTATCACAACCGAAAGTATTGACAAATGTAGTATCCAATGTAGTAGATTCATACAACACCTGACCTGCCCATTCGTAGGATTCTCCGTGCAAAATTGTAGCAGTGAACGTTCTCTTATCTTCAGGACGAACCGCGAGATTGAGGGTTACGACGCTATCACAACCATATTGATTTTCCAAGTAAATCTTCTCCGATGCAGTAGCATAGAAAGTCTGTTTCCCTATAATAACGGACTCTCCGTAACAGATAGTGGTATCTATGGTGCTGTAGGTCGGTTGGTTTACAGTAACAACAATAGCCGCGATACTATCTGCACCGTCTGATGCACGTAAGGTCTTCTTATATTCTCCTGCTGTGCGGATAACCATATCGTTCCAATCCAAGAATCGTCCTTCGCAGAAGGATGCAGGAGCATCATATACAGGTGTCGGCTCTATAACCAGCAAGTTGAGAATAACAATACTATCGCACTTTGCTGCCTGGGTAGAAGTTGCTTTGTAAACCTCACGATACGTACCCGTCTCTTTGAGGTTGTTTTTACCGAACTTATATACCAAGCCCCGCTTAATGGACTGATTGATAGTAGTGATGATTGAGTCATACACGGTGAGGTTCAACGCGATGACACTATCACAACCAGATTGCCCTCTTAACGTAAGGTAGTTGATACCAGGTTGGTCTGTGTCAAAGCCACCTAATGTATAACGTTCTCCTGCGCATATAGCACCCTGTATCTCAGTGGTATCAGGTTTGGCAACATGCAGACGCAACGTTACCGTACTATCACATCCACCCACAGACGTAAATGTATATGGGTATGTACCATCTTCATAGTAGCGTTTGCCACCAAATTCGAAGAAGTCACCCTCGCATATTGTCTCTTCTGCAGAAACATTAAACTTCGGGCGGAATGACAGATGCAATTCCACAATACTATCGCAGCCGGTCACAATACTTTGCAGTTTCTGACGATAAACACCCGCCTTGCTTCGTGGAGCGAAGTTGTTGCCTTTATAGGTTTGCCCATCGCAAAGTTCTACAGAGTAAACATACATAGGTGCAGCCAAGATGTTACGTTCATAAGAGTACAATGTGTCAGGTATTTGCTTGCCGACCTCGTATTTAGCCTCGGCATACTTAGTGAACATCTCGCGACCAGCAGCCACGCTATCACCATTCGTCCGTGGGAAGGTCCCGTCAAATACCTCATCAATATCTACATATTGGCAAGCCTCACGTTGTTCATTCTTTGTAATGCAATAATTCAAACGGACATTGTCAATGTGAATATCATTATATGCATTCTTGATTTGAGATTCAGAATAGAATGCAACTTTGATATTTTTGCCCATATACTTGTGGTCCAAAGGAAGAATAACACTTTGCCCCGTATGAGAGATTTCATTAAGAACATAGTCGCCCTTACCATAGAAGTATAAGTCAGGATTATCTGGAGTATCAGATGTCTCATTATTCCACTTGACAGCATTCTCTTTTTTCCAAGTCTTGCCGGCATCGTCACTAATGATAACCATAAATTGGTCGTCATAGTTATTCGTGTTGGCTGCATCGGCAGACCCTGCTTTCGTCAAAGCCACATCAAATGTCAAGTATACCAAATCATAAGCCGCGGAGGTCTCCAAAGAGATAACAGGAGATATCAGCCATCGACAATATGTGGTGTTTGTACTTGAGTGCATAGCGACATAGTAGTGCCCTTTCTTTAGTCCCTTGTCAGAATTGAGGAAAGTCCAACGATAGTAACTATTTGTTTGAGTTGCAGGGTCCACTAAGGAAGATACATCTTCAAAGACATTGTAAGCAAAGCCGCTCTTCTGCTGCCAGCCTTTTCCTCCGCCTATAATATCGTCATTGGTGAAGTCTTCAAAGAACGGTAACAAGAATGCTGTCTTGAATGATTCTACAGCGGTCCATTCAGATTCTCCTGCATTGCCACAGTCAGACTTGACAGACCAATAATAAACAGTCTCACCCGTCAAACCGCTGATAGCCCACGTTGTATCCGTTGTGTTCAACTCCTCTACATTCGTCTTGAATGTCGCATCGGTAGAATAACGAACACTGTAACTCTCAGAGCCATTATTGTTCCATATAAGGACAGCACTCTTGTCTAAGATATCAACAGCTTTAAGCCCTGTTGTCGTTTTACACTCTTTGAGACGAGAGAACGATACATCATCAATAAGTGTGTAGCAAGCCTTGTTCGTTCCTTTCAAAGCAGGGGACAACTTGCCATACGATGACATGAAGATGTATGGATACTTAGCACCACGCAAAGACACAGAGAATGGTATGTAACCATAGTCATTATCCTTTGTTGCATCTGTTGTCTTGCTCGAAGCATAAGTAATGGTTCGCTTGTCGCTATAGTAGCAGGTGTCTAATGCTTGCCAATTTCCTCCAAACGGATTAGACGGGTCTTCGCATGTTCCGACAATGACAGCATGCGCATAGTTATCTGTCCTATAACTGCTTGAGCCATACTTACCTTGATTTGCGGTTGTCGCTTTGGTATTGTAGTAACGATAGACATTCATGTAGAAGTCCAACTGCAACGTATCCAGCATATCAACACTTGATACCGCAGGCATAACTGCGTAACCCAAATAGGTACTCGGCTTCTCTGGTGTGGCACCGGATGCTGCATATAAGAAGAGTGCATAATCATCCATTCCCTGGCGTGATGTACTATACTGAGTCGATACATTGTCCACCATGTTAAATGGTTGCGTTGCACCACAGGTTTTGCTCCACGATGTCTGGTTAGAACCGGCATTGCCATACGTCCAACATTCAGTTTGCACATAAGCAGCGTCCTTTGCACCTTGAATTTGGACATTTCCTTCATTGAAACCATAATGTTTTGCCATCGGTTTATCAATGCTTAAGCAGTTGGTCCAGAAATCAGATACTATTGCCTCTGTTTTCTCCTCACCGCGGACTTGCTGCACACTAAAGTAGTAACGTGTATTAGGCTTCAGACCATTTAGTTTATAACTCATTTCGCCATTTACCAATGTATCACGCAATAGGATTGTCGACATATCCGCCGTAGTAGATACGACAAGGAGCGTAGTATCCGTCTTTTGCCAAACCTTCCAAGACAAGGTAGCCTCATATACATCAGGTTCTGTGCTCAGGTTTTTCGGATTCAAGAAACCACGACGCGGTACGACTACCAAACTATCCATTAAGAAGAAACCGCCATCTTCTTGCATGAAAGCGATGTGTCTTCCTTTGGCATCTTGCAGCGGGACAATGAACTTTTCATAGTATTTATGCGAATCAGTATTCACCATTTTACCTTTCAGTTCATCACCTGTCATTGTATATTCCACCACATCCAACGGCTCAAATGTACTGATGTCGGCAGGGTTGGTTACGGTTCCTATAGTCAAGGTATGCGAATAGGTAGCCTGAGTATAAGTCAAACCGCCGCTTGTGGCTGAGGTATAAAACTTATCCTTCATATTCGTTGAAGAATATCCAGCATAAGCGCAACGACCATAGAACTCTACCTGCAGAGTGTCCAACTGTGCATTTATCAATGGCATTATAGCATACGCGCCATGATAAGCAGCCGTTTTCAGACCTCCCCAGAACAAGAACGCACTTGTTCCCTTGTCAGCATCTTCCAACGCATAATTGTAAGTGTACTTATTCAAATTATCCTGCGTCAAAGCCGCAAACTTGACGGGATCGTACGGACTTGTCTTGATGTGAGGAATATACGGTTTATCACTGGCTTTGGGCTCTCCATCCAGAGATTTATTACCTACTATCCAACATTCCGGTTTGTACACCAGCGAGTCAATCGTATTTTCTGCCGAAAGAGGATATTGGAACTCCCAACCGTCTTTGCGCTCAAACGAATATGTAAGTCCTCCAACAGGATATTCCATGGCATGACATATAGTGGCAAATGTAGCACGTGGAGAGAATGTTCCCAATGCATTTTGATATCCTGCCACTTGTACAAATGCATAGTAGCGCGTATTCTCTTTCAAGCCCGTAATGGTAATGGTAGTATCTGTTACGTTCTCGGCCGAGAATACCAACGAGTCCTTGCAAGCCGTGAGGAAATCGCACTTGTAATTGTACACATATACATTCCACTTCGTGTTACCGCGTTTATCCCAAACCATAGTAGCCGTTTCATCGGCTGCCACTATTGCCGGCATAGAAGGAGTGGTATAGCCGATCTTCGGTTCGATTGCCATCTCGTCCATATACAGGGTGGCTATTGCCGGCATAAGGACTGCAAGACGCTTACCTGTCAAATCCGGCAGAGGAACCACGATATGGTCAAACAGATAGTTGTTCGCTTTAGTAGGACGATCCCCTATTTGCAATTCAGAAGGTCTGAAGTACAAAATAGGACTGAAGGATGCAATATCATTCTCAGTATCTACAGTTCCGACATACAATCTCGCAGCCAAATGGCTGGTAGTAATAGTATCATATCCAATACCTTTTCTATCATATCCTATTGCCGTATGACCTGCTCTGATGTTAAGACTCAATTGTTTTGCAGAGGCATTATCTATTATTGGCAAGGCGATATATGCACTATCTGCAGCGGCAATGCTCTTCATCTCAAGAGCATAATCGCCCTTCATGGCATAAGCCAACTTTTCGGTATTCGTCACACTATTCGGATAGTTGCCCGTACCGCTACTTGCCACGTTCCCTGTGTACAGAGTATTGGGTATTCTCTTGGAAGAATTGGGTATCAATGCCAAACCTTCTGAATACTCAAAGCCCCATCTCATACTCTCTTCAGCACCAATTTTAGACTTGCGCGTAAAGAATGTAGTCGGTCCCATCCATACACTCTTATTGTCTCCGACAACAGAGCGTGCATAAAGCATATACTTACTATTTTCCTGCAAATTGTCTAACAGATACAGAGTATCGGCATCAATGATAGTAGCGTAGTCCATCAGGTCTGCCAATTCCAATATATACCCTGCCTGTTTCTCATCAAGGAGTGCTGATTGATAATTTGCTTCGATACTATCCGCAGGTGTAATCTTGACCTGTGCCGTAGTGAACGATTCATTTGAAACAGTCAGGAATTTTGGTTCTTCAGGGACACGTTCTCCATCTCCACCCTCTGTATATCCGATGCGTACATTATCTATATGAGCGTCAGTTGTTGATACTCCTGATTCATAATACAACATCAGAAGAATGTGCTTACCACCGGCATTGAGATTGCCCAAAGGTAATTCATACTTTGTCCATGTCTTATTGTCTTTTTCCAAGGTCTGGATGGTGTCCACTATTACTTGAGTTTCAATCAATTTCTCAATGGACGACACATCTGATGCTATACCTACCAGGATTTTAGTAGGAGTAGCCGCGCTACCAGCACATTTATACATAAATGACAAAGACATTCCTTGCACATCTTGCGGCAACTGAGGCAGGGCAGCCGTAGCCCGCAACTCGGGAGCCGCTTGTGCTGCAAGATTCCACAATATGTAACCATTACCTTTTGTCCCATATTTTGCCGCTGCGCGTACACACGGATACATAGCCTCGCTACCAACCTTGCCTTGATAGAAAGTCTCCCAGCAATCAGCATGATTGCCGGCACCATCCGTATATGAGTCAAAGTCCTCAAAATAGGGAGTCTCCTTTGTGATTTCAAGTTGCGCACAAGCAGTTTTAAAGGTACAATGCTCAGTTGACCAGGGTGTAACACCACAATTTGCACCCACATAAACATAATAACGTGTAGCAGGTTGCAAACCAACGATACGTGCATTTTGTCCTCTAACCAAAGTGTCTATCACGCATTTCTTGTATGTACCTACCAATGAGTCAGGAACTGCCGTCCTGAAAATACGAATCCTATTCTCATACGAACTGGATTGCCAACTGATGAATGCAGCCTCTTGCTCCACATCAACCACCTTGACCTTAATCGGATTTGCACATTCAGGAATATCTTCAAAGATAATATCGTCCACATACATCACGTTTGTAACAGAGGCATTGGAGTAGAATGCCACGTGGCGACCATACTCAATGGTACCAGAATTCTCACGACCACGGTATTTGTCAAAGCGTGTAGTATATTGAACCCACTCACCATCCACAGCCAATATAGTATCTACAGGTATGAATGTAGAGAAATCGACGGGGTCCGTCATAATACCTACAATCAACGTATTTTCCTGAGTCGACTTGTATTCATCAGTCGTCAGTGATGTGGAATTGGCTTTGGCATAGAAACGCATCTGCATCTTGCGAATATCAGGTGTGGTCAGTGCGGGCGAGATAGCATAAGCACCCTTGTATGATGTCGTGGTATTAAACCGCAATGCTTTGGTGCCGGTATGGGACAGTAGGGCGCGTTGGATAACATACGGAGTGTACTGTGCCTTGTCTGCCACTTTCGCCGATTGAGGAGCAGTCTGCAATCCTACCGTCCAACATTTCACTTTTTTACCCATTCCATAGTCAAAACCTTCCTCTTCCTCAAATGAGATTGGATTCATTCCTTTGTAATCCAAATCTCCGCACAATGTAGAGAAATATGTAGTCTTCCACTTGTACTCTTCATCGCATTTGGTTGCGACTGCTACGTAATAGGTACTATCGGGAGCCAGATTATTGACCTGTATAGCACGTGCCCTACTGGTAATAAGTGTATCCATAAAGATGATAGAATCTTTCCCGTTATCAGTAAGATTCTTCATATATAAATCACTCTTCAAACTATCCAACTCGATTTCATAGGTTGCAATCAATGTCCGCCATTCGGTGAACTGGGTGCCATTCACTTTAAGACCGGATGACACACGCACTGAATTAGTCGTTAAGTTGTTCAACGACAACTTGGGAGACGGACATGTAGCCGTACTGAACTCTATATCATCCAAATAGTAGAAATAGTAAGACGTAACACTTCCTGCCTGAGCAGTATCTCCGTAGAACACCACGTAGCGTGCGGGACCCGAATAATTCTCGAAGACTACTTCATACTGAGTATAATCCGTATTCTCTGCAGAGAACGAAGCGATAGGCTCTATTGTGCTATAATCATCGGGGTCAAGCATAATACCGACATTGATGTGGGTTTCCGCCTTGCTTGCCTTTGCCCAGAAATTGACTACTAACTGAGAGATGTCGTTGATTGCCAATTCCGGTGATGCCAACCAGTTGTCTCGTCCTCTTTGCTCATAACCGACTTTCATAGCTTTTTCGCCTGTATGAGGCATCTTATAAGCAAACGGGTAATAAGACAAGTACGGGTTATTCATATCCAGCCCCTGGTCAGTAACCTGAACAGCACCTGAAGACCAACATTCCGGCAAGAGAACATTACCTGCATTAATGGTCCAATAACTGCCATGGCTATCACCACCCATCTTACCAGGCATTATCTCTTTTTCTTCAAAGCCGTAAATTTGTGCCACATTCGGGTTCAAACGAACGCAACGTGTACGTACACGCCCTGTTCCCCACAGCGAATCTCCACACAACGGACGGACATAGACATAATAAGACGTATTGGGTTTCAAGTCTTTCAGACTGAATGTCTGCGATGTCTGACGTGCTTGATAATACAATACGTCATTACTTGCCTGATACTTGGAAAGGGTATCGGGGTATAATGTCCATACTCCGTCATCAATATCTGCCTGCGTCGTAGGTATATTGCGCGATGCAACCAAGACCTCCCACTCCTCAGCACGACCTTCCCATGTCGCCGTCAGTGTAGTGTCCGTAGATGCCGTCGTCCTAAAGTTAAACGGTATGGCACAAGCAATAGAAGATACCTCTACATCATCTAAAAATATACCATTCGATTTCCCGTTTATTGTACTGAATGCGATGTACCTGCCGGTTCCCTTGTAATCCTCGAAACCAACAAACTTTTGCTCCAATGAATTGCCGACTGTCGGATGAAGGGTTGCCACTTTCTCAAAAGTAGTGTAATCCAACGGGTCTGTCATTACACCCACAAACAATTCATACTGCGGATACGAGCCTGTCATCCAGAATGATAATTTGATATCTTGAATGTTTCCCTCAAACTCAGGCATAGCGATATAACTGCCTATTGCTGTAGTAGAGTAGAGGTTAAGAGATACGTCACCACCTTCTGTATGGTTATAGTTTGTTGCCAAATTGGGGTATCTGTCGTCAGCAGGCGCGCATAGCCAGCAATTGGGGCGTACACCTGAGCCGGTACCCTGTCCCTCAAAATCTTGCTTGTAAGGTAATGTAACCGGTCCTGCGAAACATTCCGTCTTCAGCACTCCTGCGGAAGACCACTCTGTAGCCGTTCCGTCACAGATGGCTTGTACATAGAAATAATATATCTTGCCGGGCTGCAAATTTTCCAGAGTATATGTGTTTCCGGAAACGGTCTCGTTGACCATATTTGCTTTTTTGTTGTTCTTCAAATCATCATCGGAAAGGATGGAAGTACCTATTTTTATATTATAGGTATCCGCATTCCCCTGCCACGTGAAGGTACCGGTCTTACCATTATTTGTAGCACTCAATGCAAACGGCACGGCACACTTACCCGCTTCTGAAATAATCACATCATCAATCCACGCAACAGACGATGATTGCCCTTCCGGCTCTTGCCAACGTATAGCGATATACTTTCCTGTACCTTTATATTGTGAGAAGATAGCCTGACATTTAGCCCAGTCTTTGAAGCCGTTAAATACAGAAACCTCCGTAAAAGTATTGATATCACTCGGGTCTGTCATTACACCTACTACCACGCGGGATTTCTCTGCATTGGCAGTAGTTTTGGCTGTCATATAGAATGAAATCTGAGCCTTCTGAATATCTTCTATAGCAGGGAATGTAATCCATGTATCACACCCAGCATCCATCACCATATACAAACTGCTGTTACCCTTGTTTGTATGGTTCATATCCTGTACGATGTGAGGATATTCAGGATCATTGGAATACACGTTCACCTTGGCAGGATACAGAATGTTTTTATCCTCACCGATAGCATAATAGCCGAACTCCTGCTCAAATGTGAAATTCATCGGCAACTGGTTATGTTGCGCTGCTGTCACAAATTCCGTAATATTCGACCACTCACCGCCTTCTGCCCGTACATATACATAGTACAAGCCTCGATAGTAGTTCCTTCCGTCCCATAGACTGGGCTTCAGTTTGTTAGTCGTAAATGAATTGGCAGTTACAGACGCCGTAACTATCTTGTTCTGTTCTTCCAACTGTGCAATGGCTTCTGCCGACTTATAGCGCAGTTCTTTCGATGCCAACGAATCAGCAATCAGCACCTCATACTTGGAAGCCCCTTGTACGGCTTTCCACGTAATAGTGGCGCATGTGTCTTGTGCATTTGCATGAACTTGCGTTACTTTGCCAATAGCAGGACGCTTGCAGATAGTTACACTGTCTATTGCCACCATATTAGGCTTGTCAAATTTCGACAAGAATGCAATAAAATGTCCATTCCCCTCGTATTTATCCAGCGGAACAATAAACTCCTCAAATGTGTTGCAAGCCCACATCGTACAGGTGTCCACGGGAACAAAAGTGGTGATGTCATTCTTGTCTGTCATCACACCTACAATAATACCGCGTGCATTGTTCTTGGTCGCTGAATGGTATAGTGTCATCCAGAAAGACACCTGCATATCCTTGAGAGGTGTGTTCCCCTTGGCATCTGCGATTTCCGGAGAAACAACAAAAGCATTACTACCTACAGGAATTGCTTTCCCCTCGGTATATGTTTTTACACCATCCTTAATAGTTCCGCCAATAAACAATAATGCATCCGAGCCATCCGGCGAATACTTCTCTTGTGAGGATTTCTGCATCCATGCCGAAGTGTAAGGAGCCCAAGTTCCTCCATACTGCCATGTGTCTATACGGCACTTGCCTAAATTAAGAGTGGTTCCTTGTCTGGGGATATTGAATGTTTCTACATAAGGTATCTGCTTGGTAGAAGGCATGTGCACATTCAGAGGAGTACTCCATGCACTGTTCTCGCCGTTGCAAATAGAGCGGACCCACACATTCATATTGGCACCCTCTTGCATGTTCTCATAACGCATTGTGAATGTACGGCCGTTCTTGGTAGTGTCGATATGCACAATGATATCGTTCGGAATATCCTCACGCTTGTCGAACAGGTTTACATCCACACTTTCCTTGGCATCAATCATCAGAACGCAGAAACCTTCGGCATCTTCACTGGCGTTCCAGTTGATAGTAACGCCATTGTTTGCCATCTCGGATGTGAACAAATCAGACGGCACCGTACACTGCGGTTTGGTACGTACCATAACAGAGTCCAGCACGATACCACGTCCGAGGTTCTCGGATGCATCAAAAGCAATCTGATACGTCTCGCTTGGCATCGGGAGGTCTATCTCAACCCACTCCCAATTTGCATTCGGTTTCAGATATTGCACAATCGGCACCCACGCCTGCTTTGCGCTGGCACGATAATACACACGGAGTGTATCAAAATCGGCAGTCCACTTGTCTTGTGCATGTGCAAAACGCAGAATAGGCTGATAGTACGATCTGCCCTCCTCGTCTTTCAGGATATTCATCACAGGAGTAATCAGGCGCACTCGTGCACCTACCGTCTGTCCTGTCTCATTGCGGAGATAGGCACGACTCTTTCCTGCTCCATAAGCGACATTGGGGTAATGCAAATTATCCCCACTTTCTGTTGCCCAAGACAAGCCGCCATCTGGCTTGACTGTTGTCCACGTAGCACCACCGTCGGTCGAATACTCTTGCGTCCAGTCCGATGGCATCCCTTTCTCAAAACTCTCATCCACGAAGATGGTAGTCTTAAGCGATTGCGCTTGAATGGTTATTGGTAACATGAGCAGCAATAGCCCAAGCCCCAACCATTGAAGGAATTGTTTCTTCATAAGCTCAACTTTTTTGGTTAATAAATATGTTGTCTATAAATATTTTGCGACCTGTTTTTACTACACCAACTTGCAATATGACTATATATACTTGATATTTAGTTATGCAAATCCTTGTTTGAATCGGAATCTAACATCAACACTACTCACCACACAACGCATATCGGCAACTACACACGTAGCAACCAGCAACGCTCGTATCGGCTTTGTCGTTATCATGATTATTAGATTCTCCTTTTTTCTTTGGGCGGGTTCACAAAAAGGTTCCTTTTTCTGCACCCACCTTATCACCCTTCACTCCACACATGCCCCCGTTCATAAATTCCCTCCAAACACTCGACTTTCAACTCTAAACGGCATTCAACTCTACACTCTCAACACTCAACACTAAACGTTTCCCTGCTCTCCATTTCCTCCTCGGAACTATTTCGAGTTGATATCGTGTCAATAGTATGAGATTAGTATGTGATTAGTATGTTATTAGTATGAGATTAAGCCGTCAATATAGGATGTATGCGTCGCCAATAGCCAAGGCTCCCTAAGGGATATGGTACTAACAAATATCCTTGCAACACGCAACTTGCTTGCACTCTGTACAAAGCAAATCCATGCTGTTTTTATCTAACCGCACCACATCCCTAAAAACTGCGGTTAACTCAACGAAAAAATACATTTTTTTGTCCCCTGCTATTGTATATTCCGTCAAAAACTACTACCTTTGCGGGTCACTTATTCTGGAGGAGTGTATGCTGAAAACATTGCCTTCCTTCGTTAAGGGATTAGGTGGGTGCAGAAAAAGGAACCTTTTTGTGAACCCGCCCAAAGACAAAGGAAAATCTAATAATCATGATAACGACAAAGCCGATACGAGCATTGCTGGTTGCTACGTGTGTAGTTGCCGATATGTGTTGTATGGTGAGTGGCGTTGTGTTAGATTTCCGGACAGACAAAGATAAATGTGTAATCGACAAATAAGTATAACTGATAACAATATGTGTCACTACACAACAAATAAGTGTAACCAAATAAGATACAAAGTAATTTGTAGACAACATATTTATTAACCAAAAACATCAAGCTTATGAAGAAAGAATTGCAACTTTCGTTATGCATCGCAATGATGTTGGTGATGAGTCCTTTCGCGTTGAAGGCACAGATGGTCTATATGACCGATGGCTTCGAGAATGGCTTCACCCCTAAATGTGATGCAAGCTGCAAGACCACGGTTTGGACGCAGGAGTACTACGACGCGGCCAAAGGCACTTGGGTGAACGAGGCTCCCAAATTCAGCCAATCGTGGAAGACGGAGATGGAGAAGGCTCCCACAGACACACTGAGGTATCCTATCCATGCTGCTAAGGGAAAAGGACGTGCGTATTTCCGCAACGAGCCTGACAAGAACGGCAATGTACAGACTGCCGGCTACAAGACCCGTTTGATAACGCCCGTCATGGACCTCTCTCGGGGCTATCAGCCCATCCTGCGTTTCTATCATGCGCAGGCCAAGTACACTGGTGACTTTGATACGTTGCGTGTGTACTATCGTACGGGAGAGGGCTTGAGTTGGAATCTGATTAGCGAGTACACTTCACCTATCAAAAATTGGAAGTTTGAGGAAATAGGTCTTCCTGCTGTGGGTGAGTACTATCAGATTGCATTTGAAGCGAGTGAGAATATCGGTCGTGGTATCGTATTGGATAGTGTGTTGGTACGTACACGTCCGCAAATCACCACCCCGCACGACATCACCTTCCTTGACATGCGTGACAATGGCATCACCGTGCAGTGGCAGGCGTCTATGGATGCTGACTACTTTCAGGTTGCCATGTTCCAAAACCCTGACATTGATTTGAATGTTTCTCCAGATTTGATTCATAGTTCAAGTATTGTGGTTGATACGCTGTTGGATAGCGAAGGAGACCAGAAACTGCGTGTCGAGAACTTGAAACCGGGGGCTACCTACTATGTGCAGATTCGCTCCATTGGCGAAACGGAGAACTCTGTATGGTGTGAGGTGCAGAGCGTTCGCATGAACGTGAGTGTGCAAGTGCCTTACTATGATTCCTTTGATTCTCTTACCACGGTCGGCAGTACATCGGCTAAAGACTGCCGTGATACAAAGTGGGTCTGGGGTGGCGATAATCAGCCTTTCATCCCTATGTTCTTATCGGGTGATGTACTGGGTCTTCTGTCGCCGAGTAAGTCGTATGCCGTTGCATTTGTGAAATGGGGTACGTACAACTCAACCACAGGATTTACAGATGCCAAGACATTCCTCCCTGCAGGCGAGACCTCTTTATTAGTGTCTCCCGAGATTGCCAGCAAGGACAAGAACTTTAATGTCAACCAGTGCCATGTCACCTTCTGGGGTACAGTAGCGCAGGCCACCGATGCACATGCCCGCTCTATTATTATAGGTGTAATGACAGACCCCGAAGATATTACCACTTTTGTGGCTGTAGACACCTGTACCGTATGGGGCTACAAGACATTCCAGTTCTTTGACGTGGACCTGGCTTCATACAAAGGGTACGGACGTTACATTGGTTTCTTGAGTAACTTCAACAAGACCAACCAATTCTATATTGATGATTTCACCATTGAGGAGCGTCCTGCTGTAGGACGTGTACAGATGGCAAGCATCCGAGTATTGCCTGACACTACCGCCGCTATGCTAACATGGGATGCCGTACAGGGCGCGACAAAATACACAGTGCAGGTGGCTAAACTTGCCAACAAGGGTATTGCTACTCCTATCTATGCAAAAGATATGGGTAGTTCCTTTACGTTCACAACGGCTACGCCGTCTATTACTCTCTCTGACCTTATTCCTGCTTCCAAGTATGTGGTGGCTGTTCAGGCGGAAGGTGGTGAATGGAGCCAACCGCGTGCTTTCTTCACCTCGGCAGAGATGACTGTATCGGATGTCGTGGAGGCTGCATTTAGTTTTGAGGAGGACGAGGGTGATTATAATATGGAGGATGACCAGAAGACACTGTATCCTACGGACTTTATGATATTCAGCAATGACCCTGATTATCCGTATATCTTTACCGACAACTTTAGGACAGGTGCACGTTGCTTGGGTATGACCAAGAACGTAGGCTGCGACACATGGGTCGTGGCTCCTATGGCGGACAACCTCAGCGAGTTGGAAGTTCAGTTCTATTCCAAGACCAGTGCCTCCGGCCAGGGTAGTTTGCAGGTAGGTGTGATGACTTATCCCGATGATATCAGTACATTTGTCATGGTTGAGGAGTTCTCACAAGAATCTGTTTACAAGAAACGCTATGCCAATTTCCTGTCCTACAAGGGGACAGGGAAGTATATCGCTTTCCGTTGGACGGAGGTGGATGGGGCCACAAAATCGTGCAACTATATTGACGACATCATCATACGCAAGTTGGGTTCTTGTCTTCCGATTACAGGTCTGACCATCGTACCTACAGATAGTTCGGCTGTCGTATCATGGAACAGGGCTTCTGCTTCCAAGTGGCAATTGAAAGTTAATTCGACTCCGTTGTCAGACATTGAAGTACTCAAACAGGATGGTAATGTATTCCCTGTTACAGAAGTAACTGAAAATACGTACACGCTTAAGGACTCGCTGACATGGGCGCATACCTATTATGTTTATGTGCGTGCCGTGTGCGGTGAAGACTCCTATGGTGATTGGGTAGGCAAAGCGTTTACTACAGATTGCCCAGCGCAGTTGCCGATACCGTTCAAGGATGACTTCGAGCGCTACGATGCTACTACCACCAAGATACCTTATTGCTGGGGTGCGGCTTACACCGGTACCTCGCAGTCGTATCCTAAGGTGTATAATAATACCACCCATTCTCACTCCGGAAGCCAATGTATAGACCTGTACAGTACTGCTAGTTACGGTTCGTACCTCGTGTTGCCGGAGTTGTCTATCCCGCTGAGTGATGCACATCTGCGTTTCTACGCCAAGGGTAGTGCTAATACAGTTCTTTTTGTAGGCGTGATGACTAACCCTGATGATGGTGACACTTTCACGCGTATTGATTCTATCCCGATGACAACATCAAATGAGCAATACTCGGTTCAGTTCCGGAAATATGCAGGTCAAGGCAAGCATATTGCTTTCTCCTCGTGGAGAGGTTCTACCAACCAAGTGTACTTGGATGATGTGGAAATAGTGAACGTTATTGATGGTGCACCTTTCAATTTCGATGTAAAGGAGACCACGTCTTCCAGCATGACAGCACAATGGGAAGGTGTCACCACGGACGGTTGGAATGTCATTGTTTCAAAAGAGTATTATCCATTGGTGAATGAGAAGAGCCTCAAAAAGTTGAATCCCGATACCATCACGGCAGCACGTGTTGCATCAGGTACTGTCAAGATGAATGAGTTCACTATCGAGGATGGTTTGGAACCAATGACATACTACTATTTCTATGTCAAGTCCACGAAGGGTACGGAATGGGCAGTCGGCACATTGATGACTGCTTGCAAAGGTGTCAACCCGCGTGAGAAAAAGACAGAAGGCTTTGAGATAGGGAAGACGGTTACATCTACGTTGGCTTCAAATGTGGGCTATTCCAATGACTATCGTAAGGCACAAGTGCCGCTGTGCTGGACGGTCGGAAATGCAAAGTATGGCACCGACTTGTCCAAAGCAACTACCAGTACGATACGAAACTATTTCCCGTTCATCATATCCAATGGTTCTATACCAACATCAGGAACATCTGCGGGAAATGAAAACAACTACTATGACAAGGGAACCGCTAACACTACAAACGCGTATGCAGCCGACGGCTACAACTGTCTCAAGTTATATGGCTCATACAACAAGACAGCATCTAGCAACTATGCCCCCGCGTGGGTGGCTATGCCGCGTTTGGAGTGTGATGACGAAGACTTACCAATGATTATCATCACCGGTCAAGTCCAAATGAGTACAAGTAATTCGTTCATAGTGGGTGTTATGGATGACCCCGAGGATATGTCCACCTTTGTTGATATAGACTCTATCAAAGGTGGTAAAGGTACTGGTAAAGACAAAGCTATAGCATTCGAGGTGTCTTTGGAGAACTACACCGGCAAAGGACATTATATTGCTTTCCGCACACCGTATGGTAAGACTTCCACTGCTTACTTGGATGAAATCAACATATCTATGGCAGAATGTGCGGCTCCGAATATATCGTTTACCCAAGTTACAGATACTACAGCACGCATTATGTCCGGTTTGCGTATTGACAATGCGTGGAAGTACTACTATGGATTCACTCCGTTTGATGTCAAGAAGATGGATAATGGGGAGATGCCTGTTCGTGAATTTGCCGATACGATTATCAATGCCCCTGGTGATACCATCTTAAAGCCGGCTAAAATTGAGTTTATTGACTCATTGACAGTAGGCGATGGCTCCGTCTTTGTACCGTATGCACCATTGAGAGGCTTGTTGCCGGATACTACATACTATGTAGCAGCGACTACCGTTTGTGATGGTACTACTTCTACATGGAGAACGGCAAGTTTCACAACATTGTGCTCAGATGAGGATATTACTACTTTCAAGGAAGACTTTGAAGGCTACTCAAGTGAAGACATTGGATGCTGGACGGTAGGCAATATCTTATCAACTGCAAGTTCAGGATACATCCCGTCTGTTGCTGCCACAACCTTCCCTAACTATCCTAAGACAAAGATGCTCTTGCTGAAAGCAAGTAAGACCTATGGCAATGGCGCTTATGCTGTTATGTCTGGTGTCTCGTTCCCTAATGGTAAAAGCATAAAGGATTATCAAATAGAGATGACTGCGGTTATGTCTGGCTATCCGGGCAAACTGCAGTATAGTGCCCAAGAAGAGGGTTCGCTCATTGTGGGTATTACGACCAATCCCCGTGACTTGGCTGCAATGCAAGTGATTGATACTATCAGATTTACCACCCCCACAATTACGAAATTAGTCATACCTTTCGATGCATACAAGGGGGATGGCAAGTTTGTTGTGCTATATGCTGAAGCATTCGATAAGACCACCTCATGGCTCTATGTGGATGACATTAAACTCAGTCCGATACCTTCTTGTAAGCATGCGCATGCACTGCAGATTGACACTATAGAGCAGACATTGGTGAAACTCCATTGGGAAGGTTCTTCTCCTATGTACAACGTGGCTCTGTCTTCAGTCCTTTATGCAGATTCTGTCAAGAGTGACTCCTTGATTGCTGCAAATTCGAGGGTAATTCTACAACAGGTAACGGCTGATTCTGTTACCATCACAGGACTCAAACCGAACAGCAACTACTACGTATATGTACAAGGTGTATGTGGTGAAACGGACAAGAGCGTTTGGAGTTATGAGTCACCTATATTCCGTACAGAGTGCCCTGTTGCTGCAGCCATACCTTGGTTTGATGACTTTGATGATGTGATGTACTTGACAGGTAGTGGCAACTTTGGCTATTGTTACGAAGGTGAGTATATCAATAATGGAGCCAAGCAAAGTGCTTATCCTCAAATCAACTCAGGACTTGCCTATGCTTCCAGTGGAATGCAGTCTATGAAAGTATATGGTACTACTAGTGCTACCACTGCGCTTGCAACTCCTGAATTGGATGTGAACAGTATCACAGAACTCCAACTCTCATTCTACGTTAAGGGTACGGCTGGCAAATGGCTCTACATCGGTACGATTGATAGTGTAGATGCTATGGTGAATACATTTGTGCCGTTCGACTCTGTGTTGGTGACTGCAGGTATGGAGAAGTATAGCATCAACTTGGATACGGTTCAACTTGGAGAACGTGCGGGTAAGAAACACATTGCTTTCTTGGCAAATGGCAATTCGGGCACAGTATATATAGATGATTTGTATATTCGCTATATTCCTACATGTTACGAGCCTACAGATGTTACAGTCTCCGGCATTGAATACGAGAAAGCCGCTTTGAGTTTTGTTCCGTTCAGCGAGTCAGACAACAAGTGGGTAGTTCGTTTGAATAATATCACAGATGAAGTAAGTGAGACTATTACACTCACCCAACCGTTGTACCAATTTACCAATTTGAAGCCAAATACTCATTATTCGGTTAAGGTTCGTACGGATTGTGGAACTGAACTGAGTGAATGGACTAAAGATGTGGCATTCCATACGAAGTGGATAATAGATTCTACCTATACGTTTACATTCAAGAAGAACGAGCAAGGAACCATCTCTGACAACACGCCATTGTCCTATACTGCATTTATTCACCCCGCGTTGACCTCTGTATCGGGCATAAACAATACCTCGGCATATTATCCGCAATACACGGCTAATTCAACAACCTATGCCTATGCATTGGATCCGACGGGCAATACTGATGCAAATGCACTCAAGTTCCAAACTTCGGCGAAGTACGATACGTCTGCTGTTATTCTGCCCATAATTAGAAATCCTAAGGACAAGCAAATCAGTTTCTATGTGCGTGCTGCTTATGCCTATGCGAGTGACTACAGCACAAAAGCCAATCAAGGCGTGGTAAGTTCTGTATATCCGAAAGCCGTTCTCACGGTAGGTACTGTGGATAGCGCCGGTACCATAGAGTCTTTCCGTGCTTTCACAGACATCAAACCGAGCAAGTTGGTTGCAAAGGATACCTTGCGTAAGACTTCCAATTATGGTTGGGACAAGGTGGTCATCCCGTTGTCTTCTCTCCCAATGGAAGGCAGACAAGTGGCATTCATGATGGATGGTGGCAAAACGGCTACGCTCTATATGGGGCAATTGGCGATAGAGAAAGCCGAAGGTTTCACCACTCCTACTATCACAGATGTGATGCCTGCAGATACGACCGTCACCATCAAATGGTCAGGTTCACCTACTGCTGTGTATAACATCTTTGTGATTGATACTATCAAGGCCAAGCCCGCCCTTAATTATTTCCCGTGTCTGCAAGATGCGAAACCGGAAATGGTTACTGTGATTAGGGGGGTAGTTGGTACTTCATATACTATCAAGGGACTGAAAGAAACCACAACGTATGCTATCTACGTACAGGATACGGTGCATGCTGTCAATCCCGCTTCGCTCAGCAATCGTGTGATAACGACCACCGTATGCTCTACGGTTAGTGGTAACGGTTATTCTTATAGTTTCGAAGTGGGACCGGGCTATATAGCAGGAAAAACCCCGAAAGATAGTTATGCCGACGGATTTACATTCCAATGGCCGGAGTCTGCTGCTGCCAGCGACACCGTTTATCGTACACCGGATTGCTGGACGGTAGGCATTGATAAGGATGGTTACGACCCGACAAGTACTACGTACAAGAACTATAATCCCACGATGATTCCTAACTCGAAGACAGTCCGTTATTCCCTCACAGGTAATGGTGCTTTGCAACTCTATGGAAATTCATCCTACAACGAGGTGTACGCCGTCCTGCCTCCGCTGTCGCTTGATATGGATACAGCAGAGTTGGTATTCTACGGACGTTGCTTCAATGAGAAGATACAAAAAGACCTGACAGGTACTGTAAGCAGTATTTCGTATCTCAAAGGTGGAAGTAGCACCGCATGGTCTCAGAAGGTCGCAGTCGGAACTGTACTTGATCCTGGTGATATTTCTACGTATGTGCCTTTGGATACCATTGAGTATGGCTATACCGCGGAAGACCTCAACACATCAGTAGTGGTTGATTATGATCCTGCTAATCTGCGTTATTTCCAGAAGTTTACGGTACCATTACGGGGGGCAAAAGGACAATTTATTGTCCTCAAGCAGGTTGGCTTTGGCTATATGTGGATAGACGATATATCTATTCAGAAACACCAGACACCGCGTGCTCCGCGTGACCTGTCGGCTAAAACAGATGTCAACTCTGCTACCGTTACATGGAGACCGATGGAACAAGGCGGTACGTACACCATCCAGTATATGGAGAAGACCACAACCAAAAACTGGACAAAGGCAACAACCGTCACTGGTCTTACCGAGACTACCTATACGATACCTGACCTCAAAGACGCTACTGATTATGTATGGCGGGTTCGTCAGGATAATTCAGATTTCGGTACATCGGATTACGCTGCGTACGCATCGTTTATGACAGATTGCAAGTTGTATACTCCTAATGGCTTTAAGACAAGTTTCGAGGGTACAGCCGATGATCCGGATTATATGTTCTATCGTTCAGGATCTAGTACCTATATGCAGAATCTGTGCTGGAGTTATATCAATCAAGGCAGCAGCACCTCTAAGGGATCTAGTTGGGCATACAACATTCCTGCAACAAGTACCGCATCTTATGCACATAGTGGTAAAGTCGCTTTGAAGTTGACGCATGATAAGAACAACCAGTATCGTACAGTAGCCGTAACGCCTTTGTTTGATGCAGAAGTAGGCGAATCGGGTAAAGGTTTCGACACATTGCAAGTGTCGTTCTGGATATGCCCGTCACCACATGGTCTGTCAGGTACCAATAAGAATAAAATATCTACGGCTTCGACAAAACTTGTTGCAAAGAAAGTAGAAGTAGGTACTTGTACGGATCCTAACGATCCTGGGACATATACGGTACTTGACTCCTGCATCTACGTATGTGAAGGCAATGCATTGACCATGGGAACACAGGCGGATGCAACGAATGACTACGCATTCCAGAAGTTCATTGTCAAACTGGATAAGGCCACAGGTCCGTACGTATTCTTCCGTGCCAACAAAAACCATACGTTGGAAGATGGTACTGTTTGCACCTCTTCTACTATGTATATAGATGATGTACAATTTGAGACGATACAACGTTGTGAGAAACCGTTTAATGTCGTCCTTTCGGATGTTACTATCCACTCGGCACAGTTGACATGGGATTCCTATGAAGACCAGACATTTGATGTGATGGTTTCTACCGATGCCGCATTTACGGATACCGTATTCATCAAGGATAGTCTTGTGGAAAATAGAGTCAAGATTGAGGGTCTCAAACATGCAACACGATATTTCTATCACATTAGAAGTTATTGCGATACTGCACGTACAGAGGCTTCCGACTGGACACAAACGGCTAATTTCTTTGCTCCGTTTGCCCCTGTATTCGACGAGACATTCACTGTCAATGACCTGACAAACACCGACAAGGGATGGAAGTTCATGAAGGGCTATGCCAAAGATATTTTCGCTGGTGGACAGTTGGAGCCGAATACATCTTCAAGCGACTACAATAGTTGGTATCGTATTGAAAACAATGTGCTGAATGGTATGCACCTCCGTATGACAATGTTCTATGGCGGATCTGCCAATGTACCGGCGACTACTTATCAAACGGAGACATACTACCAGAAATACTGGCTCATCACACCTCTCATTACGATTGAGAAAGACAGCATTCAACTCATCTTCGATGCATCTCTCAGTACGTATGAATTCTCGAAGAGTACATTGAACCAGCCGATTCGTGTTAATGAGAGTTGGAATACCGGTTGGGATGATCAGTTCATGATTATCGTAAGCGAGGACGGCGGTGAGACGTGGAAGCGTGAGAACGCCATCATCTGGAACAACGAGACCACGAACGATACTACCGACAAGCATTATCGCTATGGTATCGGAGATTATCGTCTGACGGATATTGCTTACAATCCGCACAAGATGTCTATCGATCTCTCCAAGTATGCAGGCAAGACGGTGAAGATAGCCTTCTATTGCGAGAATACGGAGCAAAATGCCAATTGCGCAATCCATATTGACAATGTCCATGTCAACTATGTGGTTAAGCAATCTAAGGACATGTCTTCATGCCAGTTCGTAGATATTGACAACCTCTTAGGTTTCAGCATTGATGGTGATTCTGTTTCTGCAGGTCTTCACAATCTGGAACGCTATGTATTGGCTACGCAAACAGGAAATAAAGACTCTATCTTTACGCTCAATATTGATGTTCGCGAGGCTCCTATCTACAATTACGACATCACCGTCTGCGAAGGCACTCCGTTTGAGTATTTGGGCTTCAATGAGCATACGTATCCTGGCACATATCGTATGAAACTGACTTCCAAGGTGACTGGATGTGATAGTATTGTAAACTTCACTATTCGCCACACACCAAAGTTCGAGACCGTAATAGATACTACCATTTGCGAGGGTGAGTATGTTGAGTTCATGGGCAAACGTCTCACGGATCCGAATATCTACAGGGATACTCTGCAGACTTCGGGTGTATTGGGTGCTTGCGACTCAATTGTGACATTGAATCTTTCTGTTACTGCACTCAAGCGTAGCCAGACATCTGCTGTCGTATGCCAGGGAGAAACCTATACATTCGGAGGTAAGGAATACTATACCAGCGGTGTTTACCACGATACCATCCATACTTCTGCATGTGACTCTGTAGCAACCCTTTCGTTGGTGGTTCGTTCCAATGCCCACACGACTATCTCCGAAGTCATTATGCACGGAGAGTCGTATTTCTGGGCAGGTCAAATCTTGACAGAGTCAGCAACAATGGATACTGTCTTCCAGGATATGAATGGTTGCGATAGTATAGTTACACTCAATCTCATTGTGAGGTATGCGGATGTGGATTACCAAGAAGTGGACATCTGCGAAGGCTCTGACTACAAGTTTGGCAACAAGACGTATGATGCTACTGGTGTGTACTACGACACTATTCGCGTAGAAGGTCAAGCCGATGTTGTGAAAGGACTTGTCCTGACGGTACACAAACCTGATGTCGTAGAGTCTATCGAAACTATCTGTGCAGGAGACTCTCTGACCTTTGGCGATAAGATTATCAAGGAATCGGGTGTATATCAAATCCACCACGTGAACCGCTATGGTTGTGATAGTACAGTCAATCTCACGTTGACCGTATTGGAAACAACGCATAGGCGGGAGGCTAAGCAGATATGCGAGGGTAGTTTCTATGAGTTCTTTGGTCTTAAATTGACCGAAGATGGTGTTTACTACGACACACTTCGCTCTGTATCCGGTTGTGATAGTATTGTTACCGAACTTACACTGATTGTAATTAAGTCTACTTACACGGAATTGAGCGAGACTATATGTCACGGCAGTGAATACCTGTTCGGCGATACGGTACTGACTACTGCGGGTGACTACCAACGTACGGCTCTAAACTCCTCCACAGGTTGCGATGACATTATCACGCTTCACCTGACGGTTAACGAACCTTTACGTGGTGTAAAATTCGCAAGTATGACTCAAGGGTGCAGCACGGGCTATACTATCAACGGTAAGACCTATACAGACCCCGGTGAGTATGAACTTGAGACTCTCAAGACCGAATCCGGTTGCGATAGTATCATCACGCTCATCCTTACCGAAGCAGAAATCGGTCGCGACACCATTTGGGCTACCGTCTGCCAAGGTGAGTACTACATTGATGAAAACTTCCACACCAATGTGGCTGGCACACACGAGACGGAAGTGCCGCAGGGAGACTGCTCTATTATCCGTACGCTGATATTGTCCAACTTCGACAACGTCCTCCCCCTTCAGGCCTCCATCTGT
>SAMEA104315424__coassemble_531_pt1 | contig 28536 bp, 22 predicted proteins | sample SAMEA104315424__metabat2_low_PE_013 | metagenome-assembled genome bin SAMEA104315424 (sample SAMEA104315424) | gut metagenome | biome: Monkey gut; feature: monkey-associated habitat; material: faeces | place: China | collected 2013 | reverse complement strand
GCAACAGGCAGACCGTGCAACTGTTGTTGCCTCAATCATCGGCATATTTGTCGCTGTCCGCGGGAATCACTGCGGACTACTCCCTTCGTATTTCTCCTACTACGCCCACTTCAATGGAAGATAATGATGTGATGCAAGGCAACGGTGTATGGTATGATATCCTGGGTCGTCCAGCAGTACAGGGAGTGCATGGTGTGTACATTCGCAGGGGAGAGAAGTGTTTACGATAATTATAAAAGTTGTAAATGCTTGACATCAACGAGTGGATAGCGAGAGGATAGCGAGAGGATAGCAGGCGGATGTAACGGGCATAAAAGCCGAATTATTAAAATAGTGTAACGGTGTATGCAAATGAATACAAACAAAGAGGTCTTGCGACTGGCGGTTCCCAGCATCTTGGCGAGCATCACCATCCCGCTTGTCGGGTTGGTGGACACGGCCATTGTGGGGCATATCTCCGACGCCCATGCCATCGGCGGCATAGCCATCGGCACTATGCTCTTCGACCTTCTCTATTGGAATTTCGGCTTCCTGCGCGTGGGCACCAGTGGTATGACGGCGCAGGCGTACGGGCGCGGCGATAGGGTAGAGTGCGCCCGCCTGCTCAGCCAGAGCATCAGCATAGCCCTCCTTGGCGCAGCAGTGATATGGCTGCTGCAATGGCTGTTTGTGACTGCCGTATTGGCATGCGTACCCTGCTCCGCGGAAGTGGCGGACTTCGCAAGGCGGTATTTCTTTGTCCGCGTATGGGCAGCCCCTGCCACCCTCAGCCTCCTTGCACTCAAAGGCTGGTTCATCGGCATGCAGGACACCGTCAGCCCCATGGTAACTGACATCGTGGTCAACGTGGTCAACATCATTGCCAGTTACGCCTTGGCAGTCTATTCGCCCCTCGGCGCCATCGGCGTGGCACACGGCACGCTCATCGCCCAATACACAGGTCTCCTCTTGGCGGCAGCCATCGTCTTGCTGAAGTACCGCAAAGTGTGGAACGGATTGTCTCTCTGGCAGTTAGCCCGCGACAGGCAGGGCGTGAAGCGCCTCATGGCGCTCAACGGCAACCTCTTCATCCGCTCACTCTGTTTTATGGTGGTCTATGTCGGCTTCACGTCCTTGGCGTCCTACTACGGCGACACCGAGTTGGCGGTCAGCAGTATCATGATGAAGTTGTTCATGCTCTTTTCCTACTTTATCGACGGTTTCGCCTACGCGGGAGAGGCATTGGTCGGGCGGTTTATCGGCGACAGAGAGCGCCACAACGAGGTCAACCCCGTCGTACGGGTGCTCTTACTATGGTCGATGGGGCTGGGCATCGCGGCAACCATCTTGTTCGCCCTGCTGGCAGACCCCATGTATCGTGTTATGACCTCCGACGCGGACGTACTTACTGCTATTCAGCCGTTTACGCCTTGGCTGATAGCCATGCCCGTTGTCAGCGCCTTGGCGTTTATGTGGGACGGCGTCTATACGGGTGCCACCGCGGGGCGGGAGATACGGAATGGCATGATTTTTGCGGCGATTGGTTTTGTGGTCGGCTATGCTGCTACCTGCCGTTGGCTGGGTGTGCACGCCATCTATGTGGGCTATTTCGCACACCTCATCGCGCGCGTGGTATATATGACTGGCAAATGGAGAGCGGTTTATGATAGAGAAGTTGGAAAATAGAAAGTGGAAAGTGCTTGAGAGTAAGCATATTCTCAGCATTGGTCCTTGGCTGAACGTCCGTCAGGAGACGGTGCAACTGCCCTCGGGAGTGCAAATCCCCACGTGGTTTGTGCTTGAGTTCCCCGATTGGATTAACGTGATTGCCATTACTCGTGACGGACAATTTGTCATGGAAGACCAGTACCGCCACGGGCTTGGGCAGACCAACTACGAGTTGGTGGCAGGTGTTATTGATGCGGGCGAGACGCCCCTCCACGCTGCACAGCGCGAACTCTCCGAGGAGACCGGCTTTGGCGGTGGCGAATGGCAACTCTTCATGACCCTTTCGCCCAATCCGACCAACCATAACAATCTGAGTTACACTTTCTTGGCGACAGGCGTGGAGAAACTCTCCGAGCAGCATCAGGAGCGCACCGAGGACATTCATGTCCATGTTATGTCCCGCGAAGATGTCCTGCAACTGCTCCGTGAAGGCGGCATCGTGCAGGCGCTTCATGCCGCACCCCTGTGGAAGTATTTCGCCGAAAATCCCCTCTAATCCCTAACCCCTACTCTCTAACCTCTAATCCCTCCCCCGTGCCTACTCGCAGCAACTCACATAGCACTCTCTCGCGCAACAGCATGCTGTTGTGTATCAGCCTGTTACTGCTGGCGTTGGGGATGTGGTCATTGCCGCGTCTCTACCCCGACTGGCAGTTCTGCGAACAAATGGCGGTGAGTGTCGCTCAACCTGACACCGGCACGATAGACGACAGGTTGGCAGACCGCGTTGCGATTATCAAGGCGCAGCACGACCTCTCGGATGCCATCATCACCTATCGTTCCACGGGCACCAATAGTTTCGAGAGTGCCGCGCGGACGCGCAGGGTGGAGTATTCGAGGCGTGCAGCATTCTCCGACTCGCAGGCTATTGCTCGTCCCGCTGTACAGCAGCAACTGGCGGCAGCCACCGCGCACCAACTCAATGCAGACATCGCCCTTACGAGGGTGTTGCCATTAAACCTACCGCCTGAAGAAATCTCCTATCCTTTCCATAGTTTCTGGTAATAATCACGTTGTTACCCCCTTTCGTGTGTATGCAATCTCGCTCCGGGTGGAGGTGATTGCCTGCACTTCTCGCCACAAGCGGACAATGTTACTATGCTTTAATTTTCAAATTTGCAAATTGTCCGATTGTGCCTTAACAACGTGATTATTAACTTTCAAACTGTATTTTTATATTATGGAAACTTCAATGGTTATTTTGACCGTTATCTTTTTGGTTGTATTTGTAGCACCTTTCTTCATCATCAGCGCCATCAAGGAGCGCCGCGAAAAACGCGAGAAGGAAGCGGCTCAGCAGACTGTTGAGCAGAGTGCGACTACCGAACAAGGGAAATAGGGTCTCAAACCATAATCCTGCTTTGTAAGTAGAAGCAGTGCAGAGGCTGCCTGATGGCATTTTTGTCGTTAGGCAGCCTCCTTGTATATAGTTTTCGTGTTGGATGTACGATATCCCTTTTATGGTGGGGGTGCTCCTTAAAATCTACAACAATCCTGCCATATAAACCGGCAGGCACAGGATAGTGCCATCGCGGTGCAAGTCTTTGGTATGCAAGATATAACTTTGTCCTACACGTGATGAGAATTTCCGGCAGAATGCGTCCAACGATTCGTGTGTGCGGTAGTTGCCGGACTTGACCTCAATAGGGCAAATTTTATTACCTCGTGACAAAAGGAAATCTACCTCATAGTTGTGCTTTGGGTCTTTTGGGAATGTATAGTAAAACAATTTATTCCCTGCTGCCCGCAACATTTGTGCTACCAAATTCTCGTAGATATAACCGAGATTGGTTTCCAACTTATCGCTTAATAGTTTCTGGTAAATAACATTCTCGGTATAATCTTTGTCCCAATAGACCATCGTGACAAACAACCCCGTATCACCGACAAATAGTTTGTAGCGATTCAAATCTGCACTCAATGACAAGCCCACATTCGGGTCGTCTGCATGATAAGCGATATTCATCACTTTGCTATCTTCCAATGCGATTAGCATTTCTGCCAACCGGTTTCGAGCCACTCTCCCTACAACAGCCGACGGTACATAGCGTGAGGTGTTCTTGCTCAACATCGCAGGAATAGACAGAAACATCTTCGAGACCTGTTTCGATGGGTCTATCTTGATAAAATCCGTGGTATATAGCCGGATTATCTGCCGCTTGACATCATCCACCGTCTTCAGATTATTCGTCTGCAAATAGGCATTCACCGCCTGAGGCATACCGCCCACAAGCATATATAATCGCAGCCGTCGTTGGTTGGTGGTATGTGCTGCTGTAAGCGGCAGCCGTTTGTCCAAGAACTGGCGCAGCAGCGGTATTGTAGCCATATCACCTAATGCCCAACAGAATTCTTCAAAATCAAGAGGAAACATCTCTATCGTATCTTCTTCGCTGGGAATGGTAATGTCTTGTGTATTCTGCTGAATACTAATCAACGAACCCGTCTCTATGTAGTCGAAGCGACCGTCTGCAACCAGATACTTGATAGCCTGACGGGCTTTCGGACAACGTTGCACCTCATCAAAGATAATCACCGACTGCCGTGGCACAAGGTTCACACTATAGCGGGTTTGCAAACGCAAAAACAGGTAGTCTAAATCTTCTAATTCTTCAAACCAGTGCATAACCTCTTGTGGCACGTTGTTGAAGTCTATGAGCAGGTGAGAGCGATACTCGTGTTTGGCAAATTGTTCCACCAACGTGGATTTTCCCACACGCCGTGCTCCTTCTACCAACAAGGCAGAGTGTCCGTTGCTCTGTTGTTTCCATTGCAACAATTTGTCGTATGCTTTGCGCTTGAATATCTGCATTTCCATATTTCTTGCATTTTATCTCTAACAAAATGGAGATTGTAGTTTGTAAAAACGATGCAAAGATAGCACTATTTTTTGGTATTTGCAAAGTCGTATTTTTAGTTTCGTATATTTTGCTGATATACAAATATATAAAGTGCGAATATGTAATTTCCCAAAAACTTTATGTTGTCAAAATTGTCATTTCCCGAAAATAAACATATGGTATATCTGCCGTTCCCCTAAGATTGCATAATGAATTGTTCTGTCAGTGCGCCCTTGAACTCAGTAAGAATAGTTATACAAGTTATCTTGATAAAAGTGTAATAAGTAATACCAATGTTGAGAAAAATACTAACTGTGCCAAATAAAAAAACTCTGCTAAAAGTGCTGTTTTTTGCCAACATTAGCAAAGTTTTGTAATGTGTATATTGAATGAGTTAGTCCTGTAATACAATAATAATCAGATTGATATTTGTACAGCAAAAACGTTATGACCTATGCACAACCTCTGTTTTCATACATCAATTCCACATTATTTGAACAAGTCATTTACACTCTTTGCACGAAAGACCTTGCCTTCCTCTATTTCTTTGAGAGAAATCTCTGCGGAACACATCTTCGCCTTTGTAGAAGCCTTGTGTTTAACCGTACTATAGCAAATGTAACATCTCCAAGATTATTTGAGGGGCTCTACCACTCATTGCGAAAGCATTGTGTATATTCCAAAGTTTGCTCTATTACCTGCATGGATATTTATTTAATAGTGCCCCCGTAAGGAGTGTATTGTAATAACAAGTGTTGACTCATTTACATCATATACGATACGATTTTTGCTATCAATACGACGGGAGTACTTGCCGCTCAAGTCAAAACGCAATGCCTCGGGCTTCCCTAATCCTGTCAGAGGATGTTGCTGCATATCAAACAATAGACGTTGTATCTTTGCCATAGCGACTTTTTGCCCGCTCGTTTTCCAATACAGAACATCCTCGTCCGCTGTTTCTGTGAAACGGATTTTATACATCAGTCCCAAATCTTAGAAACATCAACAAAGTGCTTTTTACTCTTTTCGCTGCGTTTGATTTTCGCAACAAACTCAGGGGCATACGGACTTTTCTCTATAGTTATAAAATCCATAAGTTTAAGAGCCTCTACCAACTTAGTCGCCCTCTTGTCTTTAGGATTGATAGATACCATAAAAGTTTGCATCGGTGTATTTGCTACTGCTGTTGCCATGGTCGTAAAGTATTAGTTATTTGCTTATTGGACTGCAAAGATAGTGCCAAAATGCGAGATTTACAAGCATTGACATCTTTTTTCCCCGAAAAAGGGCTGCTCAAACATGGAAGTTTTTAGTATATCTTATGAGGTCATTAGGCATATAATAAAAAACGAGGCTGCCGTGTGGCAGCCTCGAGGATATAATGCTATTATCTTTCAGATTAGATAATCGCGAATTATGATAGAAAATGCTTACTCTGCTGCTTTTGCGATAACGAGAGTGGGCGTTTCTACCGTAGCATCATACGTGTAAACCACTTTGTCGCCTGCTGCGAATTCACCAGCCTCCAACGGGAACCATTGTGCGTCCTTATCGTCAGCGATATTGTTGATGTTGGCACCTACATTGGTGAAACCCTCTTGGAGTGTAGTAGAGAAGGTGTAAATCTCTTTCTCAGCGTCCTTGGTCATCTCTTTCCAAGTCCAGCCTTCGGCTTCACACTTGATATACATCACTCCTTCTACAGCTTCTTCTTTGCAGATAGTAGCATTGATGCCACTGAAACCATAAACGTTGTCGTTGATAGTTACGTCAGAGATAGTAAGGTTACCACTCTTCGGGGAGCAATTTTCGCCCTCTGCAGGTGCAGCAATAACCATCTCATAGTCCCATGAGCCATTAGCCACATATTTATACTCACGACCAATTTTAGCCTTAACAGTAGCGGTGAAATGTGTGTCGTCGGTACGTTTCATTTCGTAGTAGTTGACTACCCAAGCACTATCTACGAAATCACCTACTACATATACCTTGTCCTGTGCACTCATGGCTTGAGCCACTGTGAGGTTGAAAGTGATGTTGTACTCAGGCTCAACTACACAAGGATCCACCTTGAATTGGTAACTACGAACATAAACAACAGTACCAATCTCCTTAACAATCATCTTGGTCTCGGTATTGTACTCTACTTGGAATTCAACCTCGCCCTTTACAACTTCGCAAGGTTTCTCCTCAGAGCCAATCCATTGGTGGTCCCAACTGGTCGGGAATGTGCCGTCAGAAGCCAAAGCACAGGGCTTGCCTTCGAGTTGCTCAATAGTTGCAGTAGGAGTGATGACAGCCTTGTACCAGTTGGTGTAGCCTTCAATCTTCTCAAATTTAGCCATAGCGGCAACATCGGTGATGTTGTAGTCGTTGTAGTTACCTGCAAACACCAGGTCGTTGCACTCTGCATAGTCCACAGCGTTCCAAACTACCGTGTAAGCACCTTCGGTAGCGGCTACTTCAGGAACGGTACTTTTGATGTCAGGATTGTCCACCGGCGTTTTTTCGCATGCGGTGAACATCGCTACAGTTGCCAAAGCAACTGCTAAGAACTTGAAATTCTTCATAATGCTTTAATTTAATTGTTTAATTTGTTGATTTATTATAGTTTACAGACTATTGTTATTGCACTTCGTACCCCTTGTTTTGGGTGAGGTTTTTGTTGGCTGTTACCTCGCTGAGCGGCAACGGATAGAGGATGCGGAAGTCTTCAGGTGCTGCCTGAATACCCAGCAACTCACCCGCCTTGTACTCCCAACGGTAGCCCGACTTTGACACAGAACCTGTGAAATAGCCGAAACGGATAAGGTCACTGCGGCGCATACCCTCGGAGTACAGTTCACGTCCGCGCTCATCAATGATATTCAAACCTTTGAGCGGTGTGTCGGTAAGGTTCCACCCCGTTTTCTCTTCTGCGTGAGCACGGCGGCGAATGGTATTAACCGCCTCATCTACCGAGATACCACATTGCTTGCCGCCACGGAGCACGGCTTCTGCATAGTTGAGGTAAGCCTCCGCCTTACGCATCAAAGGTATATCCATATCGGGGTGCTGGGTATCGTTGGCTGTGCGTGCAGGGTCTGCCATAAGGTTCGAGAACTTGGTAATGCCCCAACCGGAGAAGAACTCGTCGCCCTTGTTGGTCTTCCAGAACTGGCAGCAGTAGGTGTTGGTGCCGTCTTCGCTATAGTTGCAGAACATTGCGCGGTCGTCTTTGGCAGCCTTGGTGATTTCGGTAGCGGTGCCGAAATACTCGCCATATGCCTTTTGTGCAGCCTCTTTGGTGGTGATAGCATCTGCAATCGGTGCTTGGAACTTGGTGCCGCAAAACAGACCTACCAGTTGTGCACGCGAGCGGATGCACTTCCATGATTCGGTGATGCCCCAATTAGGCATACCGCTTGTGTAGGTAGAAGCGATGAGGAACATTGCGCCGCCCCACGACTGCGTCTCCACACCGTCTTGCCCGATAGGCAGGATAATCTCCTTGTAAGCATCGTTGACGGCACTGAGGTTGTCGTTATCGCCCATAAACAGGTAGCGATATTCCGAAGCCAACTCATAGCCCGAAGTCATGACCAAGTTGGCATAATGAGCCGCATCGGTGTATTCGGCAGTAAGGTCTGCAATGTGCTGCTTGCCCTCGCGGTCCACTCCATATACAGCGGCGTTCAGGCAGAGACGGCTCAGAAGAAGCCACGCTGCCGCCTGGTCCACACGGTAGTAACTGATGCGCTGGTTGGCGGGAGCGAGATTGGGTTCGATGTTCTCAACCAACTCGTTCTTGAGCCAGGTATAGAGGTCGGGACGCGAAATCTGCTCAGGCAGGTCAGCCAAGCCCGAATGCTCCACAAACGGTACGTTGCCAAACATATCCAACAGATACCAGTAGTTGAGAGCGCGAATGAAGCGTACTTCGGCTATCTGCTCTTTGGTGGCAGTGGCAGCATAATCATCCAGAAACAGGTTGCAGAGCGTGATGTCGAAATACAGGCGTGCGTACAAGCCCTTGACCAATGTGTTGCTGGCAGTCCACGTCATCTTACGGATATCGTCCATACCTACGTCAGGCCATATCCAGTATATCTGGTCTGCGGGAAACTCCTGCAGTTCGTAGGTCATACGGTAGAACGACGATGTACCTTCGTCCACGCCTGCCACATCACCGCTTCCGTCAGGACCTTTCTGTCCTGTAAGTGCAAGGGTGGAGTATATTTTCACAAACAATTGTTGCATCTGAATAGTCGAACTTGTGTTCGGGTCGATAGACTCCACTTTCAAGTCCTGCACACACGAGGTCATGCCGACCACGAGCAGTGCTGCCATTATTGCAAAGTATTTTTTCATTGCTGTACTATTTACCTGTTAATTAAAAATGAAGACTTACACCCAGCAGAGCCGACATAGAACGCGGGTAGATATTGTTGTCAATGCCGCCATATACCTCGGGGTCCAATCCCGAATAGCCGCTGATAACCACAGGGTTGCTGACAGGAGCGTAGATACGTGCATTGATTTTGGGGTTCTTGCTGAACGTGTAGCCCAACGTGATGTTGTCGATACGCAGGAAACTGGCGTTCTCCACGAAGATGTCCATCTTGTAGGCGTTGGAGCCTGTGCTGACGGTATTGGAACCCGAGATAGCCGCGTAGGTGGTCTCCGTGCCTTTGATGATGTTGGTATAGCCACCTGAGCGGACAGGCGTACCAAGGCTGCTCATCTTGCCTGCTGCTACGTCGTTGTACACGTAGTTGCCGATATTGGAGCGCAACGAGAAACTAAGGTCAAAGCCATGGAACTGCATCTTGCTCTGCAAGCCCAAGGTAAGGGGAGCCATCGGGTTGTGGTATGCAATGAGGTCGTTCTCGTCAATCACATCGTTGCCCTTGGCATCCTTGTCGCCGTTCTGGTTGACGATTTCATAGTAGCCGTCCTCGGTCTTGTAGGTCTCATATACCCAGAATGTGTTAGCGGCATAGCCCTCTTGGTGACGCTGAATGGTGTTACCCGTACCGGAACTGATACCGCCTGTCTCCACGTAGTAGTTCTTGTCGGAACCCGTGGTCAAGGAGATAATTTTGTTCACATTATAGGTGGCATTCAAGCCGAGGTCCCATTTGAAGTTCTTGCTGTCAATCGCCACAGCGTTGAACATAAGTTCGGCACCTTGGTTGCTCAGACTGCCGATGTTGGATACCACCTGGTTGGAGAAGTTCATACCCGCAGCCACGTCCACCACGGCAATCAGGTCCTTGGTCAGACGATAGTAGTAGTCCAGCGCGAAGGAGATACGGTTGTTGAGGAAACCGAAGTCCATACCTGCATTGTAGGTCGTGGTACGCTCCCATGTCAGGTCCTGGTTGTATGCACTCGGACGGTAACTCTCATAGTAAACGTATTTGCCGTCTTGTATCTCGCCCAGCGAATAGTTGGCATGCTCTTGCGATTTGGTGTACAGCAGCAATGCGGGGTAGTCACCTTGACCTATATCCTGCTGACCTGTAATACCATAGCCGAGACGGAGTTTCCATTCGCTCAGTTCGTTGTTGTCTTTGAAGAACGTCTCCTTAATCTTCCAGCCGAGTGCAACCGACGGGAATACACCCCATTGTTTGTTCTCCCCTTGCGCATTGCGATATGCAAAGCGGCTGGAGCCGTCGCCACGCACGGTGGCTGTGACCATCAACTGGTTCCAACCCACCCAGTTCATACGTCCGAAGAACGACACCAGGTAGTTCTCACTTGCCCATTGGGTGTTAGATGCATTGTAGGGCGCATTTGCCAAAGCAGCATCTTTGCTATAGGTGGACTGATAGAAACCGCTGCCGTCGGTATTCCCCCAGTTCTTGAAGTGCTGCCATTCGTAACCTGCCATCACGTCAAAGTGCTGTGTTTCCGTGAAATCCTTGTAGTACTGCGCATAGGCATTGAACTGCAGGTTGTATTTGGTCTTTTGCGTTACGCCGTCCCAACCGTAGTAGTTGTTGCTATAACTGTAAGGACTAATCACCGTGCGCTGCTTGCCATACGAGTAGTCGGCACCGAAATTGGCATGCAGACGCAGGTCTTCAAAGCCGTGAATCTTGTAATCCACTTCCAAGTTGCCTACAAACGAGCCTGCCTTGGACTTGTCGTCTTTGTTCTTGATTTGAGCCACAGGGTTTTGCGGTACATTCGTATCGGTCATGTAGAGCCAATTCTCATCGAAAACATCGCTGACGGCAGATGCTGTCTGGTAGAAACCGCCATACTCCTTATGGGTATCGTCGTAGATAGGACGCGTGGGGTCAAACGCCAATGCCGAACCAATGATACCACCACCATCGGTATAGGTGTTGGCGATGAACATACCCTTGGCATTGAGGTTGAATGTCAGGTGCTTATCCAAGAACGACGGGCTCAGGTTCACGGCTGCTGTAGCACGCTGCATCTGGCTCTCAAGGATAGTACCGTTTTGCAACGTATAGCCCAACGACACACGGTAAGGCATGTTCTTGGTGCCGCCCGTCATAGAGAAGTTATGGTCGGTGGATATGCCCACACGCGTTACCTCTTTCTGCCAATCGGTATTGTCGCTGCCCAAAGCGTCTGCAATGTTGCCATACACGCTCGCGTTCTTGGTCAGGAACTCGCGGTATTCGTTGGCATTCATCACCTCAAGACGTTTGGTAATGATGTTGGCACCTACATTGCCCTCGTAGTCAAATTTCGGTTTGCTGCCCGCCTTGCCTTTCTTGGTGGTGATGATGATGACACCGTTGCTGGCACGGCTACCGTAGATAGCAGTGGCAGAAGCGTCTTTCAGCACCGTAAAGGTCTCAATATCATTCGGGTTCACCATCGACAACGGGTTCGACACACCCTGGATGCCGTTGTTATCCATAGCCAGTCCGTCGATGACAATCAGCGGGTCGTTGCTTGCAGACAATGACGATCCGCCACGAATACGGATGGTGGCTCCTGCACCGGGTTCACCGCCCGAAGAAGTTACGTTCACACCTGCAATCTTGCCCGAAAGCATATCGGTGGCGGTGGTGGTCAGACCTTTGTTCATGTCGTCGGGTTTGATGGCGGTTACGGAGCCTGTGGCGTCGTTCTTCTTCACTACGCCGTAGCCCACTACCACTACTTCGTCTAATAACTCGGTGTCCTCGCCCAACTGCACCTTCATGCTTGCAGCAGCCTTCATCTCCACCGACTTGTAGCCCATGTAACTGATTTCCAACACCGCACCGCTCTGTACGGTCAGCGTGAAGTTGCCGTCAAAGTCCGTAATCGTACCATTGGTGGTGCCTTTCTCCACGACATTGGCACCGATGATAGACTCGCCCGTTGAGGCATCCACCACTGTTCCCGATGCCGTCGTCTGCGCAAACACTGCCATAGGCAATGCCAGCAACGCCAACATCAGTACGAACATAAAGTGTTTGTTTTTCGTCATCTTGTTAGATTTTAATTGTTAATATATTTGCTTTTTATACCTTAAATTGCTGATTATCACCCTAATCTCTATCTCTCTATCCCCTAATTCCTATTTTACATACTGTATATTAGACGAGTTGGGGCGGCTATTCTTTCCCTTCTTTGATAAGCACGACGCTCAAAGCACCGAGGATGAGCAGAACCCCTGCGACTACCAACATGCCCACTTGCGCGCCCGCGCACACGTACCTTAATAATACGCCGCCGAGCAGGGCTGCCACAATCTGCGGCAAGCAGATGGTGCAGTTGAACAAACCGAGCAAGGTGCCCATACGTTTGCTACCCATAATGGCGTTGGTGAAGATAGTAAACGGAAGTGCCAGCATCGCTGCCCAAGCCGCACCGATAAGGGCGTAGCTGATGAAGAGCAGGTATTTGTTGTGCACAAAGAAGACTGACGCGAAACCTATGCCGCCAATCACCAACGAGAGGATATAGGCACCTTTGTTGCCCATGCGATGTTCGATAGCGGGCAGGAGAGCCGCCCACAAGAGCGAGCCGACCGCCTGAACGGCAAAGCATACGCCCACCCAGTTGCCGGCGTCTTGGAAAGCATCTTCCGCGGTGTTGATTCCGTCCCAGCCAAAGCACTGTGCGGCAATGGCTCCGTTGGAGTAGGTCCACATATACATGAACGCCGCCCAACAGAAGAACTGAACCAATCCTATCGTAACGAATGCGCGTATAATACGCTTGTTATCAGATGTTTCGCCTGCGGCGGAGGTGTCGTCTTTCTTCCGGTTGAGTCCGTGGAACTCGGCATACTCCTGCGGGTCCATCTCCTTGACCGCAAAGAAAGTGTAGAGCACACAGAGGATGAGGATAGCGGCACCTCCGTAGAACGACCACTTGACCGAGTCGGGAATGACGCCCACGGGAGCCGTGTTGGCAATGCCAATCCACGTGAAGAAGATGGGGAAGAGATAGCCTACCAACGAGCCGGCATTGCAAAGGGCAGACTGAATGGCATAGGCGGTGCCCTTCTGCTCTTCGTTGACCATGTCGCCGACCATCATTTTGAAAGGCTGCATGGCTATGTTGATAGACGTATCGAGAAACATCAACGAGAACAAGCCGAACCACATGGCGGCGTTGAGCCCGAGGAAGACACTCTGTTCGAATGTGAAATCGCCCGCGTTGGGCAGCAGAATCATCACTGCTACGGCAATCACGGCACCGATGAGGAGATAGAATTTGCGGCGTCCGAAGACGGGACCGAGCCACGTTTTGTCGGACAAAAGTCCGATGAGCGGCTGGACAATCATGCCCATGAGCGGCGGCAGTATCCAGAAGAAACTGAGCGTGTGCGGGTCAGCCCCAAGGGTGGCGAAGATACGGGATATATTGGCACTCTGGAGCGCATACGCGATTTGCACCCCGAAGAAGCCGAAACTCAGGTTGAAGAGTTGCCCGAATGATAAGTTGCGTTTTTCTGTCATATTAGTTGTCAGTTAAACGGCTGCAAAGATACGACAATAAATCTACGCGCGCAAGAAAGGAATGTTAAAAAACGACTATTCGTAACCGCAAACGTTTCCAAAATAGCAAATATGGGCGAAATGGGGTGTGCGAAAAGTGAATGTTGCGGATATGCGCGGCGATTGGTGCACAAAATGACAGTTGAGACAGGGGATGAAGAATTAAAAATTAAGAAGGAAGAATGGCAAGGAGTGGATGGGAGTTGGGGGGACTTGCTGCAAGGTATCTCTATCGGTTGCGTATCCATTGCTTATCCCTTGCTGAATCACATACTAATCACATACTAATCACATACTAATATCATACTATTGATTCGAGATTGATTCGAGGAAGAATCGATGGGAAAGGGAAGACCTCCCCAACCCCTCCAAAAGAGGGGCTCAATAGAGATTAAACATCATAGTTGCCTTTGTAAGAAAGACATAGAGGAATATAGCGGCGATTTTGGGAGATAAGGCTTATTTTAGGTGTGTGTGTGGCGTGTAAATGTGGCAGTTCACAGGGGTGAATATTATTCTAATATACAGTATGTAAAATAGGAATTAGGGGATAGAGAGATAGAGATTAGGGTGATAATCAGCAATTTAAGGTATAAAAAGCAAATATATTAACAATTAAAATCTAACAAGATGACGAAAAACAAACATCTTTTATGGGTGCTGTTGGCAGTCGGGTTGATGTGCTCTGCGGCGTTGCAAGCCCAAGTGAAGGGTACCGTGCTGGAGGCTGCCACAGGTGAGCCCGTGATAGGGGCGAGTGTGCTGCAAGCAGGCACCACCAACGGAACGATTACAGACTTTGACGGCGTATTCACAATCAATGTGCCGGAAGGTACCAAGTTGGAAATCAGTTTCATGGGTTTTCAGACACAGACCCTGCCCGCCAAGAACGGTATGGTGGTGAAACTGGCTGAAGACACCTACCAACTGCAAGAGGTGGTGGCTATCGGTTACGGTTCGCAGAAGAAGAAAGAGGTCACGGGTTCGGTGGCTTCGGTGAAAGCAGAGGACTTCAACGCCGGCGTAAAATCCAGCCCAGTGGGCTTGCTGCAAGGCAAAGTGGCGGGTCTGAACATATCGCGCCAGGGCTCTGACCCGACCAGCACAGGCTACAAGATCCAGATCCGTGGTTTCTCCACATTGGGAAAAGGTACGGGATCGTCACCACTATATGTAGTGGACGGTATTCCTACTGATAATATCGATAATATCGCACCCGAAGAAATTGCTTCGATGGACGTCTTGAAAGACGGTTCCGCTGCGGCTATCTATGGTACGCGTGGTACAAACGGTGTGATTCTTATCACTACCAAACGTGCGGCACAAGATGCAGGTATGGATGCGGCGAAGTTGAACGTAGAGTATAATGGATATGTTGCAGTGGCAGCACCTTATATGAATACGGGTTTTGCTACCCCTGAACAATATCGTCAGTTAGCAGAGATCTCCAACGGGAAAGTAGCACCTAATATCCAACCTGGCGGCTACAACACCGATTGGATGGCAGCAGCCATGAAACCCGCTGCTGTTACTACTGCACACAATGTGGCACTCTCCGGTGCTGCTAAAAACTTCAGTTATCGTGGCTCTGTGAATTATAAGTATGCAGAAGGTTTGGCTTTGAATACGGATCGTAATGAGATTATTGCCAAGTTCGCAGCAGACCAACAAGCATTGCAAGGTTGGCTCAAGTTGCAATATGACTTCTCCTATATGCACTATCGCAACAACTACGATTGCGGTGATTTCAAGCAGGCGGCTACGCTCAATCCTACCTATCCGATATATGATGAAAAAACCACTTCGGGCTATTTCATCCCCAGCGGTTCGGGTCAATCGAACCCTATTGCTGCTACCAACCAGAAGGAATCTTACAAAGAGGGCAATTTCTTCCGCGGAAGTGTCAAGGCTACTGTAGATATTAAGGCTGTCCCCGGTCTGAAAATCAATGGCTTTGTTGCTATTGAGGAGGGCGACAACAATAGTTATTCCTACAACTCGCAGAAGTTTGATACCGACCTGGAGGCTGCCGGCAAGGCCAATCGCAGCAACGACCGCAGTTGGAATCAACTCTACGAAGCCACTATCGATTATGCTGGTAGTTGGAATGGGCATACACTGACTGCCGTTGGCGGTTTCTCCTACCAGAAGTTTATGTACGATGGTATGAATATGGAGAACTCCGGTTTCCCGACGGATGCATATAAGTATTATAATATGTATGCCGGTCAGGCTGATAAACAGAAAATGAATATCGGTTCTTATCGCAATACCAATAAGTTGGCTGCCGGCTTCTTGCGTGTTAATTACAACTATGATGAGAAATATCTCCTTTCGGCTTCTGTTCGTGCGGAGGGTTCGAGTCGTTTTGGTGAAAACAATAAATGGGGTTGGTTCCCTGCTGTAAGTGCCGGTTGGCGTATATCGGGCGAAGATTGGATGCGCGACCAAGATTGGTGCAACGATTTGAAACTCCGTGCCGGCTTTGGTATTACGGGTAATAACTTGGGTAGCGACTTGCAGTCGAAACAGTTGCTTGAGACAGGCGGTACATTCTGGTATAATGGTCAATGGATTGCTTCGTATGGTGTGGCGCGTAATGCTAACCCTGACTTGCGTTGGGAGAAAAAATATGAGTACAACCTTGGTATTGATTTCTCTTTCTTGAAAAATCGTTTGAGCGGTAATATCGACCTCTACTATCGTGATACCAAAGATTTGCTTTGGGAATATGATGTGCCTACTCCGCCGTATCAATACAATAAATTGTTGGCTAATGCTGGTGAGATTACTTCAAAAGGTATTGAAATTGCTCTGACAGGTATCCCTGTTAAAACACGCGATTGGGAATGGGCAAGTACATTTACCATTGCTTTCAACGATAACAAAATCAAGAAGTTGTCAGATCCGGAAAAGGGCTTCAACTATTCGGAGATGCTCACAGGTAGCGTGTGGGAGAATGGTTTGGCTAACGTAACAACTCAGAAAATTGTTGAAGGGCAGTCGGTTGGTACTTTCTACGGCTACAAGGTGGTAGAAGTAAAAGACAATGGTGCGCTTGTTTATGAGAAATGGACGCAAGAGGATGTAGATGCCGGTCTTTGCGATGCAAAAGAGAAGGGACAGAACAAACTGCAAGTAATAGGTAGAGCACAACCTATCTTTACGTATGGATGGAACAATACCATTCGTTGGAGAGACCTTGATATTACATTGTTCTTCCGTGGCAACTGCGGTAACCAAATCTTAAACGTAAAACGTTGGGCGTATGGTCCCACAAAGGCTGTACTCGCAGGAAATGTGTTTATGAAGGATGTAGAGGCATTGGCAAATGGTACGGGTGCATACCGTCAAGGTAAGTTCTCCGACTACTATTTGGAAAATGGCGGCTTCTTCAAATTGGATAATATCACGGTTGGTTATACTTTCCGTTTCAAAGACAACAAGTATGTTCAATCGTTGCGTCTCCATGCTACTGCAGAAAATGTATTTACGCTCACTAAGTATTCTGGTATTGATCCTGATGTTAATACGGCTGATGTTTGGAATCCGGGTATTGATGCTTCGGGCTTCTATCCCTCCACTTGCAATGTAATGGTGGGTGTTAATCTAACCCTTTAATCTATAAAGACTTACATATATGAAAAAGATATTGATTTGTGCTTTAGCGGCTGTTGCATTGCTTTCAACAGGCTGCAAAGATATGCTTGAGGAAGAGGTTTTCGGACAACCTACTTCCGAGGAAATGCTCACCAATCCGGAAAATGTGGCTATGGTGGTAGGGCAGGCATATTCCGAAGTAAAGTGGTTGCACGACCACTGGGGGTATTGGGGAATTGCTACTTTGTCAACCGACGAATGTATCAACCCGCAACGCAATAGCGACTGGAACGACGACGGCTATTGGAAAGGATTTAATGACCATACATGGTCATCTAAAGATCTCTCGTTTGAACATGTTTGGCAGTATTCAAACGCCGGTGCTATCCTTTGTAACAAGGTATTGGAACAATTAGGCAGCATTCAGGAGACATTGGACCCCGCGGTATATACCCGATTTGCTGCAGAATTGAAAGTGTTGCGTTGCTACTACTATTACACACTCTTTGATGCTTTCGGTCGTATCCCGTATCTGGATGATTATAGTTCGGAGAATGTGCCACAAAGCGAAACATGGGAAGTTTGGAATAAATTGGTTACCACATTGGAGACAGAGGCACCCAATTTGCCTGTTGTAACAGATGAGAACCGCGCAGAGAACTATGGTCGATGCACTCAGGGTATGGCATATTCTCTATTGGCACGTCTCTATCTGAATGCACAATCGTTTGGAGTAACGGCTGCCAATTGCGGTGTAGAGGGGATAAAATCGGATAACGATTTCTATACGAAGTGCGTGGAATCTTGCCAAAAGGTTGTGGATTCTAAGTCGTATAAGATAGAGGATGACTTTTTTACCAATTTCAAAATCAATAATGAGGGTAGTCTTGAGAATATCTTTGTGATTGTGGAAAATGGTAATGCCTCATTTGACTATCGTGATGTAGCAGGTAAGATGGCTAACAAACTACGTATCACGATGTTGTCGCTCAACTACTGCCACCAACAAGCATGGGGGTTGATAGAGAAACCCTGGAACGGTTTCTGCTGCCCGCCGGATTTCTTGGCAAAATACGAATATGGCGTTGACCATCGTGGTGCTTGCGACTCTATCAAAGGTACACACGGTTGCGATGGTTGGGGATGGTTCCTCGGACCGGTTTACGCAAGCGATAATAGTATGGATACATTGGTTATGGATGATAAACCGGTTATTGTCCAACGTCGTGATGAGTCTGGAAAACTGATGTTTGACAAAAAGGGACAGGCGATTAATGATACATTGCCCAACAAGGCTGTTATTGTATCGAATGTAGAGGGTCTCATTTGTGTAGGTAACGAGTCGCATAATTATGGTGCTCGTTTGCTGAAATACGAAGTGGAAAAAAATGGTGTGAACAAGTATTGTGAGAACGATTTTGTGCTTTTCCGTTATGCAGATGTACTCTATATGCAATATGAGGCAGCCTTGCGTGCCGGGGATAATGCTACGTGTGCTAAACTTTTGGCAGACCCCGAGTTCCAAAAGATTCGTACCCGTGTGGGATGTACACCTTATGCTTCGCTCGATTTGGAGGAACTTTTGGATGAGCGAGGACGTGAGTTTGCATGGGAGATGCTTCGCCGTCGCGACTTGATTCGCTACAATAAGTTTGCGAAAGGAGCATGGTTGTTCAAACCGGCAGAGGCAGATAATCACCGTGATTGGTTCCCTATTCCGCGTAAAATGATAGAAACCTCAGGCGGATTGTGGAAACAAAATGAAGGTTATACAACTGATAAATAATATAGTCTCACTATTGAGATGTTTTATCTAATCAAATAAACTAATCAAACAAACAAAATTTCAAAAAACAATGAAAACAAACAAATTGATGTTGGCTGCTATGCTGTTTGGAGCAGTAGCCATGGTAAGTTGCGATCCAAAAGATGAACCAAAACCAAACCCACAACCGAATCCGGAACCGGAAGTAGTTGTTGAAGATATGCCCGAATTGGCTAAACCGGGTGCAGGAAAAGCAACTATTGCTGTCCGTGTTCCCGAAAACACCGTTAATGGTGTATGGGTTATAGGTGGTTTCTCTGATTGTTCTTGGACACATCTTCAAGACGCAGCAGATCATTCGTCGTATCGCCTTGCTCGTGTAGAAGGGACCAAAACTTGGTGGCAAATCACGGTTGATTTTGATGCAAGTTTGGAGTTTAAGTTCGTGCCTATTTGCAAAAAGGCAGATGGCAGTGAATATACCGCATGGGCTGTAGAACCTACCGGAATGCGCGTTATGACTGACAATGAGCCTGCTGACGATGCTGATTTCAATAAAGATAATCAGAAAATGGCAGAGGAGAATGCAGTTACTTACTTTGAGGTAAAAGGTTGGTCTGTTGACCCGAGTGTCGTATTTGCAGACAAAGGTGCATACAAGTTCCATATTACGCTTAATAAAATAGACTCTCTTCCTATTCCTGCAGGTGATGTAGTGCTGACCGGTAGTTTTGAGGAGCAAGATTGGGGAAATAGCAAGCGTGTTATGAAAAAGGTAAGCGAAGATGACAAAGCCGTAGTTTATGAATATGAGGACAATGTTCCTGATTATTTCTGCTTCAAAGTATTTGTACAAGAGGGAGAAAACCCAACTTGGGCTAATGGTGAGAACATTCCTCTGTCTGTTGACATTGTAAAGAATGGTGTTGTTTCTTACGATGGCTTCACATTCCCCGCTCCTAAAGCAGAATAACTTTCTCATATCTGATCTTCTCAAAGAAATTGTTAGATTTCGATATGTGTAACATTCCCGAGGCTGCCCTCACCGGCAGCCTCGTTTTGTACCACCGCTTGTACTACTTTTTGCATCGCCACTGTATCACCGTATTATCTTTATCCCTCTCCCCACTATAGCACATTAATCTACAAATTCATACCAAATTTGTGGATTATAATCTACGTTTTTAGTATAAATTTGTAGATTAGAGAGCAAAAAACTTGTGTGTTTCGGAAAAAAGAAATACCTTTGCACGTGATTTCAATGCAAACATGCTATGATAAATAGGCTTGTCAGTTCATCAATATCTGCTGATTTTTTCAGAGGAAAGGTAATTGCCATTTTGGGACCTCGCCAAGTAGGTAAGACCACATTATTGTCACAACTTTCTATACCGGAGTCGGACATATTATGGCTGAACTGCGACAATACGGACGACTGTCAAGCATTGGAAAATCAAACGACAACGGGATTGCGACAATTAGTCGGGCAAAAACGTTTTGTAATCATAGATGAAGCGCAGCGGGTGAAGAACATCGGTCTTACACTGAAGATGATGGCGGATACATTCCGTGAGCAGGTTCAAGTGATTGTTACCGGTTCGTCATCGTTGGAGTTATCCAATCAGGTAAGTGAGCCTGCCACAGGGCGTATCTACGAGTATCGCCTGTATCCCTTGTCATTGGCGGAACTGAGTCTTCGCTCCTCTGTACGGGAAGAGCAACGCCTGTTGGAGCAACGCCTTGTCTATGGTTGTTATCCGGAGGTGGTCACACATCCTGACCAGGACAAACGTATTCTGACTATCATAGCCAACAATTATCTGTACAAAGATTTACTCAGTTACAATGGCATTCGCAAACCCGATGTGTTAGCCCGGTTACTGCAGGCATTGGCCATACAGGTGGGAGAGCAGGTGTCTTACAATGAACTCAGCCGTCTGTTGGGTATTGACCGTGCAACGGTAGAGAGTTATATTGATTTGTTGGAAAAATGCTTTGTTATATTCCGATTGCCGTCCTATAGCGGTAACCTTAGAACAGAGTTGAGGCATAACCGTAAGATTTATTTCTATGATAATGGCATTCGTAATGCTATCATCAGCAATTTTGCGCCCCTTAATCTGCGAACAGATGCAGGGGCATTGTGGGAAAATATGATGTTGAGTGAGCGTGTCAAGCACAATGCCTATCGACAGAGTTATGCTCAAATCTATTTTTGGCGCACGCAGGCGCAGGTGGAAATCGACTTCGTGGAGATAGAGGATGGCGTGATGCAGGCGTATGAATTTAAGTTCAATCCCAACAAAACGCCTCGTGCACCAAAAGCATTCTGCAACGCCTATCCCAATGCCTCATTCCATGTCGTTACTCCCGACAACTATCACTCATTTGTCGGAATTGGATAGGTGCACGGAAAATCGTTGCCTTGCAGTATATCCCATTAAGCATATAATGAACGTCTGTCATTGTTTATGCCTGTATTAATCCACAAATTCATACCGAATTTGTAGATTATAATCCACGTTTTTGATATGAATTTGTGGATTACAATGCCTTTCCAATCAGATTACCCATCTTGCTGGAATTTGCAGATGCCGTTAAAGTACCCTGTTTTTGTACCGTTTTTACGAATACTTGCGAGTACATCTGCCCAATTGTAAATACTTGCAAATGCCCACGTTCAACGAGAGGATAGCGAGAGGATAACGAGAGGATAGCAGGGTTGTACAACGACTGGAATGAGATAATTATTAAAATATATCATTATTCCCATTGTTTATATGTAGTGGCAGGTTTGTTGTTTGTATCGTGTTTTTAATCCTATTGCATAAGGAGGATTTGAGCGTGGTTGCTTTGCCTTTTTTGTTTTTACTTGCATAATCAAGATAATATATGTAACTTTGCAGGTTCGTTTGTAAACAGGTACACCGTGTAGCGTGCTGAAAATGGTACATTATGGAAGAAAACCAACTCATATTCAGGTGTTTTGCCAGCGGTAGCAGTGGCAACTGCTACTACCTTGGTACGCAGCAGAGCGGCATTCTCATCGATTGCGGTATCTCGGCGCGTACCATTCAGAAAGACCTGCGCGAGATGGGCTTGGATTTCGACCGCATTATGGGTGTACTCATCACGCACGACCATGCTGACCATATCCGCGCTGTGGGCACGTTGGGTGAGAAGGTGCATCTGCCTGTTTACTCCACACCCCTTATTCATGAGGGTATCAATCGCAATTACGGTGTACAGGTCAAACTGCGCACCTCGCAAAAGTACTTTGAGAAGGGGAAGCCATGGCAACTCAACGGCATGACCATCAATACTTTTCCTGTGTCGCACGACTCCACGGAGTGTGTCGGCTATGTGATTGATTATCAGGGGCAGCGATTTATGATAGCCACCGATTGCGGAGAACCTAACGAGGAGTTGGAGGCATACCTGCGCACCGCCAACCATATCGTGATAGAAGCCAACCACGACGAGGCTATGCTCCTCAACGGACCGTATCCCACCTATCTCAAACAGCGTATCTTGTCCCCCAAGGGGCATCAGAGCAATTCTATGTGCGCGCAGTTGATAGCGGACAACTACCATACGGGTATGCGCAACGTGTTCCTCTGTCATCTCAGCCATGAGAACAACGACCCGCAGGTGGCACTTAATACGGTGAAAGATACTTTGTTGGATGCGGGTATCGTGGCAGGCGAGGACTTGTTTGTTACACCCCTTGAGCGCCTTACACCAAGCCCTATATACCCGCTGAACGACAATATCATCACCCTGAACCAATTGCAGGGGGACAATAATAACCATGGATAAACTGTACGATTATGAGTAGTCAATTAGTTATCATCCCTACCTACAACGAGAAAGAGAATATCGAAGCCATCATCACGGCAGTGATGAGCCTGCCAGTGGCATTCCATGTGCTTGTCATCGACGATGGCTCGCCTGACGGTACTGCCTCCATTGTCAAACGCCTGATGGCGGATACCTGTTCCGACCGTCTGTTCATAGTGGAACGCCAAGGCAAGCAGGGGTTGGGCACCGCCTATATTGCAGGGTTCAAATGGGCTATCGCTCATGGGTACGACTATATCTTCGAGATGGACGCAGACTTCTCGCACAACCCGCAAGACCTTCTCAAACTGTATGATGCCTGTGCCAACCAGGGGGCGGACGTGGCTATCGGAAGTCGCTATGTGAGTGGCGTGAACGTGGTCAACTGGCCTATGGGGCGTGTGCTGATGTCCTATTTCGCCAGCAAATACGTGCGTTTTGTATTGGGCATACCTGTTCATGACACCACAGCGGGTTTCGTAGGCTATCGCCGTGAGGTGTTGGAGACTATCGAACTTGACAAGATACGCTTCAAGGGCTATGCTTTCCAGATAGAGATGAAGTTCACTGCCTACAAGTGCGGGTTCCGCATTGTGGAAGTGCCTATCATCTTTGTCAACCGCGTATTGGGCACCAGCAAGATGTCCGGCGGCATATTCTCGGAGGCACTGCTTGGTGTTATCCGCTTGAAAGTCAGTTCGTGGACGCGCAAATACCCGCGGAAGAAGTGATGAGAAGCCGTTTCTTTCTGCTCCTTATGGCAGTAGTCTGCTTGGTAGCGTGTGGTAAGACCTCTCCGGCATCTACGGGCGAAGAGGAGAGCGTGGCTGCGTGTGAAGTGCGCTATGAGTACGGTCTGCCTGTTGACTCTTTCCGTATAGATACGGGTTGTGTACGCTCGGGCGAGACCTTGGGCGGTATTCTCAATAGGGTAGGGGCTACACGCCGGCAGATAGCGGGTATCACGCAACTGCCGCGCAGTGAGTTTGATGTACGTTCCATACAGCAGGGAAAGACCTATTACGTCTTTTATCAGGCAGATACGGCGGGCATAGAGCGTCCCTGCTATTTTGTATATGTGCCCTCCATCAGTCAGGCATCGGTGCTTCACCTTACCGATTCTATCCATGTGGAGCGGTATGAGAAACCTACCATTCACCGTGACCGCACAGCAGAAGTGGTGATAGAGTCCAGTCTGTGGAATGCTATGGCGGGTAATGACTTGCCCGTGGAGTTGGCTCTCGAACTGAGCGATATATATGCATGGACGATTGACTTCTTCGGACTGCAGAAGGGAGACTCCATTCGTGTGTTCTATGACGAATTGTATGTGGACACCACCCGTATCGGTATAGGGCGTATCTATGCTGCTGACTTCTACCATGCCCGCAAGTGGCAGGAGGCGTATTGGTTCGAGCAGGGCAATATACACAACTATTTCGATGCCGAAGGCAACAGCCTGCGCAAGGCGTTCCTGAAGGCTCCGCTCAACTATAAGCGTATATCCTCACGCTTTACCTATGCCCGCAAACACCCTATATATAAGATTGTGCGCCCGCACACGGGCGTGGACTATGCCGCACCCGCAGGCACTCCCGTCGTTACCATTGGTGATGGCGTGGTTACAATGTGCCAGTACAAAGGCGGTGGCGGCAATACGGTCAAGATTAAGCATAACTCCACCTACACTACGGCATACCTGCACCTGTCCAAGTACGCGAGCGGAGTGAAAGTAGGGCAACACGTCAAGCAGGGACAAGTAATTGGTTATGTGGGCAGCACGGGCAGTTCCACGGGACCGCACCTTGATTTCCGTGTATGGAAAAACGGTACTCCCATCGACCCGCTGAAGATGGTGTCTCCCCCTGCTGAACCCATACCTGCACAGTATCGTGATACCTTCAACCATGTAGTGGAGCAGTACAAGGCGGCTTTGCTGCCCGTCACACCTGTTGTGATAACTCCTGAAGGCATTTGACGCACAAGCAATCCGTATAGTGTGCTGACAGATATGCACATACGGACGCACTCAACTTGACCTGTGCACATTGGCAATGCCACTTGTCTTCTGCCTTGCAGGTGAACTCAGCCCCGCAACGAGGACAATGTTTGATAACTCCCATAACTGTTGTGATTACTCTTGCAAAAGTAGTACTTATTTGCATACTACACAAATAATTCATATCTTTGCTCTCACTTTGTGTGTATTACCTGTATGAAAAGGTTACTGACTGCCATTCTACTGCTTGGTTCTGCGGCTCTTGTGATGCTGCCGGCCTGCTGTTGGGCGGTGCAGACCGACTACCGCTTGTCTGCAGGGGTAGGGTGGATAATGCCCGATGGTAAGGTGGATAAGGTAGTAGCACAACCAAACACATGGTACGGACCTGTGTATAGTGGTGATTTCTCGGTTACTTTCCGTCCTGATTGGCAGTCGCTGCGTGTATGGAACGGAGCCGGTATAGGTGTGGGATTGAGTTATTGGAATATGGCACATCCCATGTTGGGACACGCCATAGCACCTTATACCTACCTTGATGTGGCGCTTGTACGCCGTCCGCATTTTATCCTCGGACTGCGACCTGCCCTCGGAGCCGCTTTTATGACAAAGACCTATACCAATACTGTAGAGGAAGACCGTAAGTATCAGGAACTCACAGACGCCAACCAATGTATAGGCAGTGTCTTCAATTTCTACTTCCCTGAGGCTCTTTATATGGACTTCCCTATAGCCAACGGGTGGAGTATTATGGCAGGCGGAGGGTGGTATCATATCAGCAACGGCAGTATCCGGCAGCCTAATTCCGGCTACAATATCTTTGCTGCAGAAGTAGGTGTGCGCTATATACCCACCCCCATGGGAGACAACACTTGGGGCACGACGCAGTGTTTGGGAGACGACGCGGCTCGCATCGTCAATACATTACGCCGCCCATGGGAAGTGGAAATATCCTTTACAGGAGGCGGACGTCAGGTGTACTACAAAGACCAACAGACCTTCTTTGTCGCCGAGATGCAGGCAGCAGCCTATTGGCGTGCCCATTCCATCTTCCGCTTGGGCGGAGGGGTGGATGTCTTTTATGATGGAGCATACATTCGGCGTGAGGTGGCTTCCTCGTGGCACAAGACCAACTATGCTGCGGCAGACCCAAACGGCAAGGACTGCTGGCGTATGGGCATCAGTATCCAACCGGAGTTCGTAGTCGGGCATTTCACAGCGGGACTGCACGTAGGTGCTTACCTATATGATCCCGTCCGCGAGTTGGAACCTTACGATGAGGCTGTTGCATCGCCTGCGGGGCGTATCACCAAGCCTGTTTTCTACCGCTACAATCTTCTCCGTGCGGGCAGCGCAGGCTACCCCGACGGGTGGCTCTATACCCAAGTGGTGCTCCGGTACCGCCTGCCGTGGCATATCTTCATACAAGGCACTATGAAGAGCCACCTCACCAAAGTCGAGTTTGTATCCTTGGGATTAGGCTTCTACTATTAAATATCCGACTCCCTATCTCTGAAGGAGATGGGGAGTCGGATTATTCTGCAAGCCCCTCCTTTGGAGAGGGTGGGGAGGTCTTAATATGCGTTCATCTGGCTCTTTACGGTGCTGTTTACGAAATCCGCAAACTCTTGGACAGTCATCTGACCTTTGTCCTCGGCACCCTGCTGGCGGACGCTGACGAGACCTTGCTCTGCCTCTTTCTCGCCCACAACCAACATGAACGGAATACGCTTCAACTCGTTGTCGCGGATCTTACGCCCGAGTTTCTCGTTGCGGTCGTCCACTACAACGCGGACATCCTGTGCCTCGAGCATCTCCTTGACTTTCCAAGCATAGTCGTTGCTTTTCTCGGAGATAGGCAGCACAACCGCTTGATCGGGGGTGAGCCAGAGCGGGAACTTACCGGCGGTATGCTCAATCAGCACAGCCACAAAGCGCTCCATCGAACCGAACGGCGCACGGTGAATCATGACAGGGCGGTGCTTTTGGTTGTCCTCACCCGTGTATTCCAGTTCGAAACGCTCGGGCAGGTTGTAGTCCACCTGAATAGTCCCCAACTGCCAACGGCGACCGATAGCATCCTTGACCATAAAGTCGAGTTTTGGACCATAGAAAGCCGCCTCGCCGTACTCTACCTTGGCGGGCAGGTTCTTCTCACGGCACGCCTCGATAATAGCGTTTTCAGCCTTCTCCCAAACCTCGTCTGAGCCTACATATTTGGTGGTATTCTTCGGATCGCGGAGCGAGATCTGTGCTTCGAAGTTCTTGAAATCCAACGCCTTGAAGATAATCTCGATAATCTCCATTACGCGGATGAACTCGTCCTTGACCTGATCGGGGCGGCAGAAGATATGGGCATCATCCTGCGTGAAAGAACGCACGCGCGTCAGACCGTGCAACTCACCCGATTGCTCGTAGCGATAGACGGTACCGAACTCGGCGCAGCGGAAAGGCAGGTCTTTGTAACTGCGGGGGCTGTTCTTGTAAATAGCACAGTGGTGGGGGCAGTTCATCGGCTTGAGCAGATAGACTTCGCCCTCCTCGGGAGTAGTGATAGGCTGGAACGAGTCCTTACCGTAGTGGTCCCAGTGCCCTGAGGTTACATAGAGTTGCTTGCTACCGATATGCGGGGTGATAACCTGCTGGTAGCCATAGCGTTTCTGTATCTTCTTGAGGAAGTCCTCGAGACGGAGACGGAGGGCTGTACCTTTCGGCAACCAGATAGGCAGACCTTTGCCCACCATATCGGAGAACATAAAGAGTTCCAACTCTTTGCCAATCTTGCGGTGGTCACGTTTCTTAGCCTCTTCGAGGAGTGCCAAGTACTCGTCCAGCATGGCTTTCTTCGGGAAAGAGATGCCATAGATACGGGTCATCATCGGGCGTTTCTCGTCGCCACGCCAATAGGCAGCCGCGCAACTGAGTACTTTTACCGCCTTGATAGGCTCGGTGGAGAGAAGGTGCGGACCTTTGCAAAGGTCGGTGAAAGCACCCTGTGTATAGGTAGTGATATGTCCGTCTTCGAGGTCGGATATCAGTTCGCACTTGTAGATCTGCCCCTTGTCGCCAAATTCTTTCAACGCATCGGCTTTGGCAATGCTCTTCTTGACAAGGTGTTCCTTGCGGTTGCGCAGTTCCATCATCTTCTGCTCGATAGCCGCAAAGTCGCTGTCCTTAATCACCTGTCCCTCTGCGGGATAGACATCGTAGTAGAAACCGTTTTCGATAGCGGGACCGATACCGAACTGGATACCCGGGTACAACTCCTGCAACGCCTCTGCCATCAAGTGGCTCGAAGTGTGCCAGAAAGCGTGTTTTGCCTCGGCGTCATCCCACTTGTGGAGACGTATTTGGCTGTCTTCGGTGATAGGGGTATTGAGTTCCACAATACTCCAGCCTTCGCCCTGCTCCTCGATGGTCTCGGGTTGGTTCGTAATAGGTTTGATACTAGCCACAAGGATGTCTTGCGCCAAACGACTGCTGATGCTCTCAGCCACCTGGAGCGGCGTGATGCCGCTCTCATACTCGCGGACACTACCGTCCGGGAACGAAATTTTAATCATAATATAAACGTACAAATGTTTACGGCTCGGAGCGCACAAATGCCCTTTCGCCAATTCGACCGCAAAGGTAGTGCTTTTTTGTGAGATATACAATAGAGGGGCTGCCTGTGCTTGTCAGGCAGTCTCCGTGGTGTTTGTCAGAAAGTATAGACAAAGCCTATCTTCAAGTCCACTTGCTTTGCCATAAAACGACCAGCAATGATTTTTGGTCTATAGGTCATTTTGCAGGCTGCGATATGGTCTAATGTCCGATGAATAG
>SAMEA104315424__coassemble_501_pt1 | contig 30288 bp, 25 predicted proteins | sample SAMEA104315424__metabat2_low_PE_013 | metagenome-assembled genome bin SAMEA104315424 (sample SAMEA104315424) | gut metagenome | biome: Monkey gut; feature: monkey-associated habitat; material: faeces | place: China | collected 2013 | reverse complement strand
AAAGCGTGTTCTTGAAGCCATTGCGGATGGTGTACGAGATAGCCTTGACGGTCATGGCTAGGCAGATGTGGAAGACACCGATAACGATAGCCAATACCATCATTACGTCATACTCCTGCCCTGCCATCGTGATTTTGCCGGTCATACCCTCGCCGAGATTGTTGAACATCGGCGCTTTCGCCCATGCGGGGAACCATTCGGCTTGGAAAAGGTTGATACCAAAGAACCCGCCCATGAGATATCCGACAATGGTCGAACCCACGCCGAGTGCCATGATGATAGGTCCCATGCCCTTGAACATATCAATCTTGAGTTTGTCCTTATAAATAAGGAATCCCACAAGAATGAGTGCAAGACCGTAGCCCGCATCGCCGATACACAGCGAGAAAAACAGCAGGAAGAACGGACCGAGAATGGGCGTCGGGTCAAACTCCTGATAGGACGGCCAACCATACATGCCCGTGAGCGGCTCGAAGAGCCTTGCAAACCAGTTGTTGTGCAACTTGATAGGCGTCTTGTCCTCTTCGGTGGGGTCTTCCTCTTGATAGTAAACGCCTTGTTGCTCAAGGAGTTGGTTGAGTTCCTTCTCTTTGTCGATCGGACAGAATCCTTCGAGAAGTTTCAGGCTCCCGTCGGCGATGGTGTCTGTACTGAGTTTGACACGCTGCCAATCAATCTGTTGGCGGATGTCCTTTAGTTCCTGTTGCAGGGCAGGGATATTCTCCTTTGCCCATAGTTCGATGCGTGCATTTTGTGCAACCAGCAAGCCGTGGAGCCCCTCGACATCCTTCTGCAGGTCTGCGGAAGACTTCTCATTGAGCACCTGCTCATGGCAGAAATCGGGCAGTTCGGGCAGTGCCTCGCCCCCCATCTTGCTCACCTGCACGAAATAGGTGTGCGAACCTTGTTCGGTTACGGCAATACCCCACTCTTGCTCAAACTGCTTGGTTGGGCAAACGAAATAGCGAAGTTCGTAGCCTGCTTGGCGCAGTTCGGCAATGCGCTCTGCCGAGAAATCGCCCCAAACAGCCATGCGCTCCGCCTCTTTGCGAGTGGCGGCAATACGCTGTTCGATATTGGCTTTCTCTTGCAAGAGTTGGTCGGGAGCACCTTGTGCGATAGTCTTTTTGAGTTGGTCAGCCTTCTGCAAAAGTATCTGCAAATGCTCGTCATCTGCCTGACCCTCAGCCTTTTCCGTGATATGCACAACGCCGAGGTTGCGGAGTTGCTCCAAGAAAGTCTCATAGTCGCGATGGAACACCAGAAAGGTGTATTTCTTCATTTGCGTAATCATACAGCAGCCTCCTTTCTTGCTTGCTCCTCAGCCTCACGAGCCTCCGCCTCGCGCTTCGACTTCACATCTTCTGGCTGGACTTGGAGAGGTTCTCTTCGTCCTCCATAAAGCGTTTGATTTTGCGGATAGCGTCCTGATAACCTGGTATTTGCACTTTCTCAAACAGGTTTACTTTCTGCGTGGTTTTCTTGCGGGCATAGTCCAGCAAGTCCACCTTGCGGCGCACGAACTCCTGTCGGATACCGACATCGGCAATCGCCTTGAGTTGGTTGAACCCGTCGGCGAACCACTTCGGGCTGGAGAACAGGCTGAACTCCTTGGTGGAATAGACGACCTCGTCCAGCACGGGCACGCGCACACCGGCAATCTTCTTGATGGACATGCGTACATCGTCCACATGAATCAGGCTGGTGTCGAACTCGCCCCACAGCGCCAGCATCTGGTCGTAGTCCTTGATGCGGCGGTCTACCTCTTCGTCGAGGGCTTTGATTTCGTCCTTTGCCTTCTTCACCTCAAGCCGGAGTGCCGACTCTTTGTTCTGAAGCGTTGGCAAAGTACGCTGCCGCATCTTGAGGTCCTTCTCCAGTCCCTGCAAGGATGTTTTATTGAATTGATATTGAATAGCCATAGTTTTGGGCGTCTTGCGACGCCGTTGCTTACGTTATTTTGCTGGACAGGATTATTTCTGCCAGTATTTATCTACCAATGCTTGTTTGATATTAACCTCTTCGGGCTTGAAGTACTTGGCAAACAGCGTCCAAGCGATATCCAACATCTGGGTGGTGTTGATATTGACGTCGATTGCCAGAATTTGGCTCGAATAGTCTTTGGCGAATGCCAGGCAACGCTCATCGTAGTCGGTAAGGTCGAAACCGTTTTCCTTCTTGGTCTTGGCGTTAGCCGCATCGGCGTACAGACGAACAGAAGCGTTCATCACCTGCGGATGGTCTTCGCGGGTCTTCTTGCCGGCAACCAACTGTTTCAGACGGGACAACGAACGGAACGGGTCAACGATAACCTTTCCGATGTCGGAGTCACGGCGTAGGTACAACTGCCCCTCGGTGATATAACCCGTGTTATCAGGAATAGCGTGTGTGATGTCGCCACCCGAAAGGGTCGTCACTGCGATGATGGTGATACTTCCGCCGCCTGCTTCCTCGGGGAACTGCACGGCTTTCTCGTAAATCTTTGCCAAGTCGGAATAGAGCGAACCAGGCATAGAGTCCTTGCTCGGAATCTGGTCCATACGGTTGCTGACGATTGCCAACGCATCGGCGTACAGCGTCATATCGGTCAGCAGAACCAGCACCTTTTCATGCTTCTGCACAGCGAAATACTCTGCCGCACACAACGCCATATCGGGGATAAGCAGACGCTCCACAGGCGGGTTCTCGGTGGTGTTCACAAACGACACGATACGATCGAGCACACCGGCATTGGAGAACACGTTCTTAAAATAGAGGTAGTCGTCGTTGGTCAGACCCATACCGCCCAAGATAATCTTGTCGGCCTCGGCACGCAGCGCCACGTTAGCCATCACTTGGTTGTAAGGCTGGTCGGGGTCGGCGAAGAACGGAATCTTCTGTCCCGAAACGAGGGTGTTGTTCAAGTCGATACCCGCGATACCCGTAGCAATCAGTTCCGATGGTTGCTTACGGCGCACGGGGTTCACACTCGGACCGCCAATCTCCACGTCCTCGCCTTCGATAGCAGGTCCGCCGTCAATCGGTTCGCCGTAGGCGTTGAAGAAGCGTCCTGCCAACTGGTCGCTCACGCGCAGCGACGGAGCCTTGCCCAAGAACACCACTTCGGCGTTGGTGGGGATACCCTCCGTACCCTCGAACACTTGCAGGGTCACGTCGTCGCCCATAATCTTAACGACCTGGGCAAGTTTGCCGTTTACGGTAGCGAGTTCGTCGTTACCCACCCCTTCGGCTTTCAGCGAGCAAGTAGCCTTGGTGATAGCCGTAATCTTGGTGTAAATCTTTTGAAATACTTTTGCCATTATTATAGTTACTTTAATTTATTTCTATTTGCAGCACGCTTTATTGCTAAAGCGAGATTATCACTTTTCAGTTTGTACTTATTTAGTGATTTGATATTTTTGTCGGTAATATGCAATTGCCCTTCGTTTCCGCTATTCCCTCTATGCTGTCCTTTCGAGTAGTCCTTATGTTGCAGCACTTCATTGGAACTCATCACCCATATGGAAATTTCATCGCGATAAACTGCCATCCAAACAAAGACATCACAACATTGTGGCTTCAGTTGTTGGAAGTTCATCAAAAACGGACACTTGGTGTTTGAAGATAAAGCCTTTCTGTATAGAGGTTCATCACTGCGACTGTCACACACTCGCGATGCTTTCACCTCTATTCGAATGCCATCTAACCACAAATCATATTGCCCGTGATATTGAGGATCCAATTTCTTTGATGCAGGATGTAACTTGGAGCATTTCCCTAACAGGTACGTCTGCGCAAACGATTCACCGAAACCACGCGGAGCAGATATTTCAAATATCCATAGATTGGGATTATTTGCTATATAGTCTGCACGTATTTCCAAGTACTTTTCATACGTAATGTTCCCTTTGGCAATGAATGTGGACAACAGCAACTCATACTCATTGAACGGAAAGATTGCCTTATCCTTCTCAATGGTACGTACTATCTGTGCCTTCATAAGGGGATTTCCCTTGTATTCTTGCAATATCCTATTTCTTAATTCTGTAAGTTCCATTCTTTTCTTCTACATTAATAAAGTCCAAATACTTTTCTTCGTCAAATACAGAATGAGTGTGAAAATACTCCGTATAAATAGGGAGAATCTCTAAATCGCCACGCAATATCTTGTGAGTTGCAAATATGGTCTGAAACAACCAATTCATAAATCTGCTGTTCATCACATCTGTCAGTTGCCGACTATGGATAGGGAAATCAGTATTCAACACCAACATGTTGGCACTATTCAATATATACCGTTGTTGCGTATCACAATAAAACACTAATTTATCAGAGATAAAACGATATATCAATTTCTCTGGTGCTAAATACAAAGACATAGGTGCTACCTGTTGGCAATTCCGCAAATCCTTATTGATAAACAACGTTGGTGTCGCCAAACCTGCTGTTGTAATATCCTTACCCCTATATACCGGCACATAATTTTCCAAAAGCGTGTCGGAACATAATTCACTATTATTGCCCGTTACAATACCTAACCCCCAAGACGCATTTCCTGCCAATGTAGTATGCGGTATGCCATACAAGTATTTTATTGTATCCGCAACCTCCTCATCATAGGCAAAGTTCAAAATGGACTTTGGAACATAGTTAAATGACCTCTGTGTCCGCTGTCTGACAGCACTTTTTGTATCGCATTGCACAATGGCATCATCTTCAACTTGCGTATTACGCAAAATGATTGCCATTGCTTTCGTCATCAGCCCCTTAAAAGCCTTGTCATAGTCAATCAGACGTTGGATTTTCAACAGCAATGCACGTTTACGGACATCCTCAAAGACGGCAATGTTAAAGAATGCCTCCGGCAACAAAAAGCCCATCTCTCCGCCTTCTTTGAGTAACGTGAGACTCGCAAAGAAGAACAAAGCACATGTGTCGTTGCTATTGCCTGCTTTGTACGTGTTCACATATAGCATTTTCTCCGCTTTGGGTATTTTCTTTCCCCAAGGTGGATTCGTGTAGATGTAATCAAACTTGCGATGCTGCGTTTTGCATACTTGCAGGAAATCCGCACAAATGATGTTGGGACTATTATATCCCGTCGCTTCAAATAACCTGCGCTTGGTTATCTCTACGGCTTTTTCATCTGTGTCAAAAGCATAGATGTTTTCGGGTTTTACACCATGTCGTACTGCTTCTAACACAAAATTACCGCTTCCGCAACATGGCTCCAAAAATGTCTCATGTTCGTTAGCATGAACATCTTTCATCATATCTGATGTGATGAAAGACGGGGTGTAGAAGATACCCTCTTTGTTCCTGTAAGAATCCGACAAAGAAGACTCATAGGCATCGGAAATGCTACTGCCCGCATATCGTGCTATATCAAAGTCTGTCAGGGAGACATCTTTGGAAGACTTGTTGGCACGTGATACTAATTTGGTTTTGCCTATATACTGATGCGTAAAACTATCCACACTATCTCTTGTTACAGCATACGCAGACACCTGATGCAGATACCCGACTTTTATCCAATTACGGATAGTGGCTACCGATACCTGAAGTTGGGTTGCAACTTCAGGTATACTTATAGCCTGCGTATTATAATCTGTGAACAGAGATAACTGAGACATACAGCCTTTACCCTTTAATTTGTTTCTCTGCCAGCAGAGCGTTCAGTTTTTGTTGATATTCTTCGAACACAGCCGAGTGGAACTCGCTGTAGTTCATTTGCTTGCACATATTGATGACGCGTTTGAAATACTCGCTCACCTCCAGGAAATTCTGGAAGTCATAGTCATGTTTGCAAATATCCATCACCAGATTGAGCATATATTTCTGACGCTCCAGCGGGCAAACGGCATCAATCTTGTCGAAGGCGTCCTGCTGGAGAATCACAAAGTCAATCACCTCCGATTTCCAGAACTCCTCGTGGTAATCTACGGGCACACCATCATCACCCAGAATGTTTATCTGCTCCTGAATCTCCTTACCGCGTTGCAGGTAGGTCTTCATATCGTTCACCTTCCCGAGCCAGTCCTTGTCAATCAGGTTTGAGATATACTCCTCAAACTCAGGGTATTCAATATATTTCGAGTACGAGTCAATCGGGTTCACAGCGGGGTAACGCTTGCGGTCGGCACGGTTCTGCTCCAGCGCGTAGAAACAGCGCGCCACTTTCTTCGTACCCTCCGTCACAGGCTCTTTCAAGTTACCGCCGGCAGGCGAAACCGTACCGAGGAACGTCACGGAACCTGTCTTACCGTTATTGAGGTACACGTAGCCCGCGCGTGCGTAGAAAGCACCGATGATTGCCGACAAGTCCATCGGGAAAGCGTCCTGACCGGGCAACTCCTCCAGACGGTTCGACATCTCACGCAACGCCTGTGCCCAACGGCTCGTCGAGTCTGCCATCAGCAGCACGCGCAAGCCCATCGAACGGTAGTATTCGGCAATCGTCATGGACGTGTAAACCGACGCCTCACGCGAAGCCACAGGCATGTTCGACGTGTTGGCGATGATGATGGTACGCTCCATCAACTTGCGCCCTGTGTGCGGGTCTTCCAACTCGGGGAACTCTGTAAAGGTCTCAACCACCTCGTTGGCACGCTCACCGCAGGCTGCGATAATCACGATATCCGCCTCGGCTTGCTTGGAAATCGCGTGCTGGAGCACAGTCTTACCCGTACCGAAAGGACCGGGGATAAAGCCCGTACCGCCCTCGCAAATCGGGTTCGCCGTATCAATCGTACGCACGCCTGTCTCGAGCAGTTTGAATGGACGCGGTTTGCTCTTGTATGCCAGAATTGCCTTCTTCACCGGCCATTTCTGCACCATTGTCACGTTGTGGTCCACGCCCTCGGCGTCCGTCAGCACGGCAATCGTGTCGTTGATGCGGTATTCGCCCGCTGCCACGATGCTCTTAATCGTATATTGCCCTTCGAATACAAACGGCACCATTATCTTGTGCGGTTGGTGGTTCTCGTCCACCTCGCCGAGCCATGCGGCAGCCTCCACCTTGTCGCCGACCTTGGCGATAGGCTCGAACTTCCACAGTTTCTCTTGGTCGAGCGGGAAGTTGTACTCACCGCGCTTCAAGAACACGCCCGTCAGTTTGTTGAGGTCGTTCTGCAGACCGTCGTAGTTGCGGCTCAGCAGACCGGGACCAAGCGTCACCTCCAGCATGTGTCCTGTGAACTCCACGTTGTTGCCCACTTTCATGCCGCGCGTTGACTCGAACACCTGCACATACACGTTCTCGCCAACCACCTTAATGACCTCCGCCATCAGACGTGTTTCGCCCACGCTGATATAGCAGATTTCGTTTTGCGATACAGGTCCATCTACAACCACCGTCACGAGGTTTGCGATGATACCTTTTACTTTTCCTGTTGTCATATTTTATTGTAATTTTATTCCTTTTTTCATGTCTGCCACCAACTCGCGGAACACTTTCTCGCCCTGTTCCACCGTCAGCAGCGACCAGCGGTTCAGCATTTCCGCCTGCAGGTAGTACGCCAGCACGTTCTCCACCGAGAAGTGTATAAATAAGGTGTGCTCCTCCAGCCACACGAAGCGTATGGCGTCCATACGTTTCTCGCGTTCCATCAGGTTCTCGATGTCCACTAATGACATCACCTCGTGCAGGTTGTCCATCGCACCGCCCAGACCGAAGTCTTTCTGCTGCAGGTTCTTGCGCAGGATTTCCGCCACCTGGTTATGTCCCACAATGGCTTTGCGCACATCGTAGCCGTGCTTGCGGCAGATGGTCGCGGTCAGCACATTGTTCATATCTTGGTTGAAATAGAACCAGTCTCTCACGAAACGGTTTCTGCATTTCAAGCCTTTCTCGTACTTGAGTTGCGTGCGCAGGTCGGCTTCCGAAAGCACGCTGCGTGCCTCGTCCCACCACGACGGCTGCCCGATTATCGTGTCGTCATACGCTGCCACTTGCTCCACTATCTCGGGCGCGTCCGATGGCAGACGCAACAGGTCCAGCAACTGTTTGTCCTTCTCGCTCATGGTCTCCTCCAGCAACGCCAGCAGAGCCTCCATGGTCATGGGAGCCTCGCCGCCTGCCTTCAGTTCGGGCAAACCTGCCAATAAACATTCGTAACCCATTGTTAATGTATTTTATCTTATTATTTCGCTTTGCAAAGTCCGTTTCTCTACCAAACATCCGCCAATATCCCGTCACTCTTTCTTCATCCACCCCCTCAAATCTCGCCCCGTTTTTGCCGTTTCAAGCCCGAAATCGCGGGCAACAATTCAGCAAGGGATGCGCAAGGGATGCGCAAGGGATACCGAAACCTTACCGTGAGGATGTCAAGACTTTGTCGCGACCGTGTCGCGGGTCTGTCGGGAGTCTGTCGCGGGGCTATGCACCCCTTCTGCCAATTAGCCCAAGCCCCTTCGCCGACCTTGCAAAACGATTAAATAACATTAAAACAACATCTCCACCAACTGTGGACGGAGGAACTCTTTGAAGTACTCGACAAACTCCTTCTCTCCGAAGTTGAGTTTGTAACCGCCTTTCTCTGGGATGATGGCGAAATCGGTCTTGATACCCTTTACCTCTTCAATCTTCACGCCTTTGTCGAGCACGGCTTTGGCGTTGGCTTCGAAGTATTTCTTCAGAGCCTCGGCATCTTTTGCCTCGATGGTTACCTCACCGTCCTTGACCATTTCCTCAGCCAGTTTGGCGATGATGCCCTGCATGAATGCAGCATCTGCGGTAGCGGCTTTCACGCTGTCCGCAGCCACTGTGCTGGTCAGCAGGTTAGCCACCTCTGTGCGCAACGCACTCACACTTTGCTCTGCAAACAGTTTCAACTCGGCGCGTGTATTCTTATCCAACTCGGCTGCCTTAGCTTCTGCGGCATTTATGGTAGCCTCAGCCTCTTTTTGTGCCTTAGCCACGATAGCGGCAGCCTCTTCTTGTGCTTTGGCTACAATCTGTTGCGCCTCGGCATTTCCTTTCTCCACGCCTTCCGCGTAGATTTTGTTGGTCAATTCTGATAAATTCATTGTATCTTGATTTTAATTTATTCCATGGCAAATCTCCATTAAATCCCCGCTTCTTTTACAACCATCAGTCTATCCCCTTGCTGCACATTCCCGTTCCGTTTCGCGAAAAACAAATCCGCATGCAAAGGTACAAATTTTTCCTTACACCAACAAATCCAAACCCTAAAATATCCGTAAAAAACCGAATTATGCACCTGAAGCGTAACATTCTGTCATCTCTTATTGTTGTACTCTTATGTTTCATATACTCGTTGTTGCCATTTTGTTAGTTTATTATTGATTTTATCGTTTTACTACCATTGCCATGTCTCAACCTCAATCCGACTGCAAAGGTACTACAAAGTCAGGATGCGTTGAGCGTTTTTGTTACTTTTTGTCACTTTCCGTCGCGATTTGGCGTTATTTGTCACTTTCTGTCACTTTCTGTCACTTTTCTTTTGTAAGTTGTTTATTGACAATGTACTACAGAGAGTAAGATGGCTGTTTATGCAAAAAGAGACTGCCTAAATAGGATTAAGCAGTCTCTTTGATATGGCGTTTATGGCTTATTCGGCACGTTGCCCCTGCATAGTGTAGCGGATACCGTCGCGGATGATATACAACTGTCCGTTCATTACCACCTTCTTCACCTCGGGAGCAGTAATGGTAGTGTTCTCTATACCGGTCGTTATGGCATCGCTGATTTTAATGCCGTCAAGAGCAAAATAAGTAGGTGTGTTGATGCCCCATTGCCCTGCGTCTGTGGATTTTATGCGGAAAGAGAGTCCCCAAGTTTTGCCGATAGAGGAGAGGTCAACTTTAGTCCAAGCGCGGTTGAACACGCCATCTACAGCAAGGTGATATTCCACACTATTCGTCTCTTGGTATTGAGCGTCTATGCCGCTGATAATGAGTGTAAGGGTGTCTTTGCCCGTGAAGGGACGTGCAGGCGATAGACCTTCTGTCAGAGCCTTCAGCGTGTTGGTGTTTTGGCAGATAGCCACCTCTTGCGGATAGTACTCGCCGTCAAAATACACGATATTGGAAGAAGGAAGTTTATCCGTATTGGTAGTTGTATAATACTCAGAGAAATAGCCTATCAGGAAGGGTGTACCCTGTCCTTTGAGTCCTCCTTTGGCAGTACAAGCAAAAGGATTGAGTGTGTCCGAAGCCACTTTGGAGACAGTAAAGCCTTCCCACAATGTACCTCCGTAACTTGCTTTGCTCGGCATGTGGGAGAACATAAACTTTGCATTGTTGCAGTAAATCATTTGGCACGCCCAGTTGTCGCTATAGGTGCTGTCCCAAACATCTTTGATGCTGTAGAGATAATGAATCTCGTCAACTGTTTGGTACTGGATAGGTTGCTGTGCCATATCGGTAGCCGTTGTGAGGTCGAGGGTGAAGACCTCGGCATTGGCAGTCATAGACAAGGCTGCCAGACATAAAAAGAAAAATTTCTTCATTGTTTGATATTATTAGTTAGTTTGTTTTATTTGTTGATAACTATCGTATTATTCATTATTTTGCAGGTACTGCAACAATCCTGCCATATTGTCGAACACGCTGTCGGCTCCTGCTCTCTGTAGGTCTTCGCGGGTAAGAATACCCGTATTCACAGCATACACGGTCAGTCCTGCACCTTTGCCCGATTGTACACCCATAGGGGCATTCTCTATCACCGTGCAATCCTCTTTGGGCAACCCTGACCATTCCCATGCCTTCAGATAGGGTTCGGGGTCAGGCTTGCCATGCTTCACGTCCCACGCCGTAATCATTCTGTCGCGGGCAAACACCCCCGGGAAGCACATCTCCAATTTGTCGAACAGGCTCTGCTGTGCGCTCCCCGTCACTATCCATATCTGATGCCCTTGTGCTTGTACGTGTTGCAGCACCTCCGCCACACCCGGTATGGGTTGGGCATCACCCAGATGGCGGAACAACTCGGTCTTCTCGTCATAGATGGTCCGCACCTCTTCGAGAGTGGCATGCCTGTGCTGTGTGACCATAAACGCCTCGTCAATAACGGATTCACCTGTCCTTCCCTCATTCACATAAGTGTCGTGTGCCGTGAATGGCAACCCGTATTTGGACATCACCCGCTCCCATGCGATAGCGTGCAAAGGCATGGAGTCGAACAACACGCCGTCCATGTCAAAGAAAAAACCTCTCATTATGTACGATTTATGAATTTACGATTTAATTATTTATGTACGATTTGCCTACGGCTTATGTACAATTTTGCCATATCAGATATGGGCATACTATATAAAATGACTAAATATCAAAATAAATCGTACATTGTCAATTTGTAAATCGTACATTGGATTGGTGTTCGGGGCGAAGGAGGTCGTTTACCGTCTTCACGGGATTAAACGTGCTTACAGGCACTTCCACAAACAGGGTATTCCATTTGGACATTGCACCGTTCCATAGTCCGGGCAACTCCAATGCCAGCAATTCCCTGCCGTCTTTGGACTTATGGGATATGAATCCCGTCTTCTCGTCCACATAATCAGGCAGATAGAACGGTTTGCCGTTCACATCACGGGTAGCGCATACCAAATCCACAGGGTTGAAGTGCGTGGCTTGGCGCATCAGTTCGGGGTTGCTTATCTGACTGGATTCCAATATCTGACGGCTGATACTGCCATCTGCTTCGCGAACCAGGAAAGGTCCACCGCCGGGTTCTCCCGTATTCTTCACCACCCCGCACACGCGCAATGGTCTGTTGAGCCGCACACGCTCCTCTGCCGACAAGTTCGGGTCTTGCAGACGCTCGAATATGCGCTTCTGTTCTGTTACCAACACACCTGCCAACAGTTGCTTATACCGCACAGTATCACCCTTGAGTCTGTCGGGTACCACATTGTCGATGTTCTTGATGAATATCACATCCGCATCCTGCTCATTCAGGTTCTCTATCAAGGCACCGTGCCCGCCCGGACGGAAGAGCAAACTGCCGTCCCCGTTACGGAAAGGAGTGCCGTCGGGATTGGCAGCCAAGGTGTCAGTGGAGGGTTTCTGTTCCGAAAACGACACATGGTAATGTACGCCATACCGCTTCTCGTACTCCGCGCGGTGCTCCTCTATATGGTTGCGGAACAACTCCAGATGCTCGTGGCTTACCGTAAAGTGCAGATTCACTTCTCCATTCGATGCCGCATACAAGGCACCCTCCACCATGTGTTCGAGGGCAGGAGTACGAGCCCCGTCCTTGTAGGAATGGAACAGCAGCAGACCCTTTGGCAAGTGACCATAGCCCATATCGTTCAGCAGATGGCTTACCGCCGCCTTGCCCTCATAACCCGCTAACTGTGAGCCAAAAGCGAAGTCGTCTTTGTGTGTCAGAAACTGTTGGATAAACGGTGTTTCCTCACCCGTATTCAGATACTCGAACAGGTTTTTGAACATACGGCTCGCAGCCCCGCTGGCAGGCACAAACTTCAATATCCTATGCCCCTCGTCCAAGTACGCCTGCCATGCACGGATATATCCGGCCGCTTCTGTCTCCGTAGGTCTCAGAATACCATTCCCCACAGCCGCGGGAGCCACAATATCCAACTCGGGAAAGCCTGTCCGGAAGGCTTCCATTTGCTTCTCTGCCCGCTCTTGCGAGATACCGTGCGCTTTCAGTTGCGCCAAATCTGCCGATGTAAACATAACTGATACCCTAATAAATATGCTGCAAAATTAGTATTTTTTCTCCAAACACACAAAAACACTTGTATATATCCAGAGCAACCGCGTTGAAATAGCATTAAAATGCCATCAGAAAGAATATATATAGTTCGGATAAGCCGATAACGACGCGAGCCGCATAAGGAGTTCTATTCAGCCCACTGGGCTTCGTATCGCTTCGGCGCTCAGTGTGCTTTGCACACCCGCCTCACGCTTCATGTCCCCCATACACAGAAAGGGTTGCCCATGTAAGCAACCCTTTCTGTGTTGAGCCCCTCCCTAGGAGGGGGTGGAGAGGCCTTTACTTCATCTCTGCGCCCGTGAGGGTGTAGGTCATGCCGTGGCGCTGGATAAGCAGTTGTCCGTTGCGGAGTACCTTGGGCAAGGTGGTGGTACTACCCGCAGATGGATTGTCTATGGCAGTGCCATCTCCCTGCGTCTTAAAAGAGCCTGTATAGTTCTGCAACTCCTTGCCGTTGCTGTCTTTAACGGACAGGGTGTAGTCATACTGCGTGCCGCTCTCCAAGCCCGTAACGGTGAACTGGTAGCCTTGTGTGGTCAGCGTAGCAGCAGGTGCATGATGCGGTGTGCCATAGCGCGACGGTGCTGCAAAGGCGATGTTGGTCAGTTGCCCGTCTGCGTTGAATACAAGAGTGCATACCGTCTCCGTACCACGGGTGATGGCTATCGTGTATGTCTCCGCATTGGGTATTATCTTCCACGTAATCGTAACTTCCGCAAACGATGGCTTCACCGTTGGCTGTTCGTCACCGGTATCTACCGTTGACGCCCCAATAGGCAAAATCTGCCCAAAACCTTTCCATTCCTCAGCCTCTTTGTACTGACTGATAGCCTTCGCCGGCACATACAATCGCATCTTGTGCAACATATTTGAATTAAAGATAACACCATCATATCCCTCATGTACATCTGGAATAATAATCATTGGCGGCACATTGGCATAGCAAGTAACAGATTGGATGTTCTCACAATAAATAAAAGCACCGAACCCAATGCTCAGATTATCGTTATTGCCAATAACAACGGATGTAAGGCTATCACAACTATAAAAGGCTTCATCTCCAATACTCGTCACACTATTGGGTATAGTAATCGATGTAAGACTGCTGCACCTCCAAAAAGTGCCATCTCCAATACTCGTCACACTATTGGGTATAGTAATAGAGGTAAGACCTGTACAATCCACGAAAGCATATGGTGATATACTAAGAGTTCCATCCTTTACCGCGACAGATGTATTTTTAGGCATATCACCTTTATATGAATACAGCACCTTATTGATGTACACAAGCCCGTCGGGTAAACTCTCATACCATTGTGTGCCGGAGAAAGCACCATATCCAATACTCGTCACGCTATTGGGAACTGTGATGGAGATAATATCCTTGCACTCCAAAAAAGCGGACTCGCCAATACTTGTTACATTATTTGGAATCAAAGTCGTCTTGCACCCTTGCACTAATGTATTTGTTGCTGTTTCTATAATAGCATTGCAATTGCCACGACTATCATATATTGTATTTCCTTCCTCAACAACAATAGATGCAAGATTTGTGCAATTGGAGAAAACTCTATATCCAATACTCGTTACACTATTTGGAATAGTGATAGAGGTAAGACCTGTGCAACCAGAGAAAGCAGAACCTCCAATACTCGTTACACTATTAGGAATGGTAATTGATGTAAGACCTGTGCAACCAGAGAAAGCAGAACCTCCAATACTCGTTACACTATTTGGAATAGTGATAGAGGTAAGACCTGTGCAACCAGAGAAAGCACCTCCACCAATACTTGTTACACTATTTGGAATAGTGATAGAGGTAAGACCTGTGCAACCAGAGAAGGCAGATGGTGATATACTAATAGTTCCTTCCTTTACAACAATGGATATGTTATCTGGCATATTCCGCTTATCCTTGTATTCATACAATATCTTGTTGATATAGATGACTCCTTCATCATCAGGCAAATTATCGTACCATGGCGTACCTGAGAAAGCGCCATTTCCAATACTCGTTACACTATTGGGAATGGTGATAGAAGTAAGACCACTACCATAGAAAGCATAATCTCCAATACTCGTTACACTATTGGGAATGGTGATTGATGTAAGACCTGTGCAACCTAAGAAAGCACCACCTTCAATACTCGTTACACCATTTGGAATGATAGTAATGTTACAACCTCGAAGCAAGGCATTTGTTGCTGTCTCTATTAGAGCATTGCAATTATCACGGCTATCATATGTTGCATTACCACTTTCTACAACAATAGAGGTTAGACCCGTGCAACCTTCGAAAGCATAATATCCAATACTCGTCACACTATTAGGGATAGTGACAGATGTAAGACCAGTGCAACCTGAGAAAGCACTACTACCAATACTCGTCACACTATTGGGTATAGTAATCGATGTAAGACTGCTGCACCTCCAAAAAGTGCCATCTCCAATACTCGTTACACTATTGGGAATGGTGATAGATGTAAGACCTGTGCAGCCAAAGAAAGCAGAACTACCAATACTCGTTACACTATTGGGAATGGTGATAGAGGTAAGACTTGTGCAGCCAGAGAAAGCACTGTTTCCAATACTCGTTACACTATAGGTAGTACCATAATAGGTAACAGAAGAGGGGATAGTGATAGAAGTTAACCCTGTATAATTATTAGAATCAAATCCATCTTGATATGTTACTTCCACTGTCTTATCACTACCACTTGTGATGTTATAGTAGAGGTCACCATACTTGAAATCGTAAGCCCAAAGGACTGTGTTGGCAAAGAGTGCCACTAATAATGATAATAATTTTGCTTTCATACTCATTGATTTTGATTGTTAAGTTGGTTGATTGCTGTTATTACAGCATCCACAATTAGTTGTATGAAATCGTCAAGTGCATTATTTGGTTCATGCTCAAGAACATCTCCTATGTTTACATTAGGAATAATTGGTGGCAACATAACTATTTCATGCCCTTGGTCTTCCAAAGCATCGGAAATACGTTGTAGATTGAGGTTTCGTCTTCCTCCAAGATTCATTCCTACAACAATGATTTCTGCTCCTTGACGAGATAATAGGTCTATGCCTCCCAAAATACGTTGTGGTTCTTGTCTTATGCAAAGGACACCTACATTTCGTCCATGAATTTCCAACAATGACTTGAATTTGCAAGGGTTGCCTTGTAGAGTTCGGAACTTAGGTTGTTCTACATTGAGCATTGCGTGCTGATTGCCGTACCAAAAATGGTGTGGCATTGTGGCTGGGTAGTTTACCAAAGTATGGTACACCTGCCATGAGATGTGGTCACGAATAATTTCGTTGGCACATCGGAAAATAATAATTTTTGCCATAAGCAATAAAAGTTTTTGCGGGCGGCGGGTCCGACCAACCCATTACAAAAAACAAAGCGTGGAACCCTTATCCTTGCTTATTCCTTGTATCTTGGCTCTGGTAAACCTTCCTATAAGAATAAACAATAACGCCCACGCCGATATGTACGTGTACACCAAAAACGGTGCACCAAATACACACCTATGGGCGTTTACTGCATTCTTGTTTTGGATAGGTTGAAATTTACCAGACTTCAGATACACCAAAACAAGCGCCGATAAACGCCGTTTTAATAACAATATCATGCAAAGACCCCTTGTGCGGTGGCGTTATTGTTGCGGTTGTGACCACATACACATACAACAATTGCCCGATAATACGGACAACAACCATAGTTGCACGCAGTCATTCCCACCCCAACTATCCCCAACGTAAGTCTTTGCGGTTGCAAAGTTACAACAATTTTTACAGATATACAAAAAGTGAGATGAATAACTATGCACTCCGTACCCCAATAGTAGGAACATATAATTAGCCGTGTAATTAACTATTAATTCGTTGATGGTGTGTGAATTAACCAAAACGTGGAAAACAAACAAGACCTGTTGTGCGCAGTATGCGCACATAGTTTCGTCAACAACTAACAACAACTGACCAACAAACATGTAAACCATCGCCGCCAATAAGCCGTTATTGCATTATTCGGCACATTTCTCCATTAAATGCCATTAAATAACCATTAAAACACAGAGAAACATATAATTATCCACGAATTAACCATTAATTCATTTACGATTGACGAATTTACGATGTACGATTAGACCAAAATAATAGAAACAAAAACATTCAAAACAAAACCTGTTGTGCGCAACATGCGCACATATTCGTCAACAACTACCAACAACAGACCAACAAACATGTAAACCATCACCGCCCATAGACCATTCTATTTACGATTTACGAATTTACGATGTACGATTTATGTACAATTGGCGGCGATGCCGCATTATTTACGTATTTGCGTAGTCTGCCATAACGATGCGAGAGAAGCATCTCATTTTCGCTCACATTGTTTCTCTATGATCTTTATAACGATGCGAGAGATGCATCCCTTTCGCCCACGAGGCTCATAGGGACCCCGCCTGCGTCGTCCCCCAATTGCGCATTGTGATTACACATTCCCCAAGGCGGTAGAGGGTGGGGTGGGAGATATGCAGAAAACGTCCGTGGTTCACACACTTGCCACCGAAACGGGATTTGAAAGTGCGGACACCATAAGGTACGTCAGGCACCCCCGCTCCCATAAAATCAAAGGCGGTAATGCTGTGTGTGGCGGCATAGTCTATGGCTGCATACGTGGCTAATACGGACGGATACAAGTGCCGGTATTCTTTGTCCAAACCGCAGATATACCACTCATATATGGTGCGGTGGTCGAGTATGGGGCAGGCAATACCGCCGATAACGGTATCATGGTACTTGATTAACAGGAAGACGGCGGCACGGGTGTGATAGAGTTGCAGGAAAAACGACAAAGCGGGTATGGGAGTCCTGACCTTGTTTGTATATAGGTGATGCAGGATACGGTACCACGCTGCAATATCCTTCTCCGTTTTGGCTTCTGTGATATATGCGCCGTTGGCAAGCCCTTTGCGTATTTGACGACGGCGGTTGCTTTTCATCCGGTTGAGGACTGCACTGCGGTCGGTGCAATCCACTTGGAAATTCAGGTGAGGGACATAGTCGAAACCTTGTGCGATAAAGAGGTCCTTGTGGCGTGAATAGTCGTGCAGGTTGCGGAACTCGATATATATACTTTTGTGGCTCAGGTTGTTGCGAGTGACAGACAATAACAGCGACAAGGCTTCTTCGCGGATGTTTTCGCTCAACAATGCACCACCTATGATGATGGCACGGCGGGTGAAATACTGCTTGATGGGGGTGGGTGTGTGGGTGATGTAGCCAGCGACAAGTCCGCATAGGTTGTGATCTTCTTCCACCGCAAAGACGAAAGGACGCATACTGCGGGATTGGCTTGCATAGAACAGGTACGCTTCCCGCGTCTGAAACCATGTGGCATAGGGGGACTGCTCCGCAAGGGTATCCCATGACTGCGGGGGAATATCGGTATATGCAGTGAGCAGGCGTACCACGGGCATTGCAGCGTTAGCCAATGATTTGGAGTATATCGGCAGGGTGACGGGCAAGGTAGTCGGGACGGGCTGCCTCCAAATCGCTTTCGGAGCAGAAGCCCCAAGTGCAGGCGATGACAGGGAGATGGGCGTTGCGGGCGGTGTCGATGTCCACGAGGGAGTCGCCTATATATAATAGTTGAGAGTTGAGAGTTGAGCGTTGAGGGCAGTTGATAGTTGAAAGTTGATAGTTGATAGAAGTTGAGAGTTGAGAGTTGAGAGATGTTGAGTGTTGAGAGTTGAGGGCAGTTGAGTGTTTAGAGTTTAGTGTTGAGAGACGGGTAAGGATGTCGTGGACGATTTGCGGGGCGGGCTTGCGGGGAACATTGGGACGCTCACCGAAAACCACGTCAAACGTGTCAGGGAAGAAATGTTCAACCAATTGGGCAGTAGCCGCCTGGTATTTGTTGGAGGCTACGGCAAGGCGGAAACCACGTTGCTTGAGTGCACGGAGCAGTTCGGGAATACCCTCATAGGGCTGCGTGTGGACACAGTTGTGAGTGTCGTAGTAAGGTACAAACACTTCGCGTAAGCGCAGTATGGTGGCTTCGTCTTTGTGACCGACGGGCAAGGCACGCTCGATGAGACGGTTGACACCGTTGCCCACAAGGTGAGGGTATTCGTCCAAGTCATGCTGCGGGAAACCAAAGGCGGCTAAGGCATAGTTACACGCAGTACCAAGGTCAGCAATGGTGTTGAGTAAGGTACCGTCGAGGTCGAAGATACAGATACCACTACTGACTCCCCCTACAGACTCCCCCCACCCCCTCAAAGAGGGGGCTTGCAAATCGGGGAAAGTACTTACATTAGATAATTGTTTCATCAGTTGATTCAGAAAATACTATCTGGTGCGTTGGCGGAGGGCTTCGTAGAGCATGATGCCGGCGGCTACGCTGACATTGAGACTCTCGATGGGTCCGTGCATGGGGATACGCACATGGTCGGTACAAAGGCGGAGATTGGGCTCGTAGATGCCACGGTCTTCACTACCCATGACAATGGCAAGGGGCACGGTGAGGTCGGCATCGGTATAGTCGTGGTCGGCATGTTCGGTCGCCGCAACAAGGCTGATGCCGGAGTCGCGGAGGTACTGAAGGCACTGCTGCAGATTATCCACCTTGCAGACAGGCAGCGAATGGAGTGCACCCGCAGAAGTCTTGACCGCATCACCGTTGATGCTGACACTGCTACGCGCTGCGACAATGAGCGCATCGGCTCCCGCACAAGCACAGGTACGGGCTATGGCACCGAAGTTGCGGACATCGGTGATACCATCCAACACCATGAGCAGAGGCGTTCTGCCCTGCTCGAAAAGCGTAGGTACGAGGTCCTCAATGCGGTGAAAATCAATGGGTGAGAGGAAAGCAATGACCCCCTGATGGTTCTTGTCGGTGTATTGATTGAGTTTCTCGAGGGGCACCTTCTGTACGGGCGTAGTGGTGCCTTGGAGGCGCTTGAGCAGTTCACGCCCCGTGGCAGAAGTCATATCGCGGCGCAGAAGAATCTTGTCGAGCGTCTTGCCCGCTTCGATAGCCTCAATGACCGCGCGCGTGCCGAAAATCATTTCCTTTTCGGGCACACGGCGCGTCTCGTATTTGGGTTTATCGGGATTGAACATGGTTGTCAGGCGTTGGTTTGCAACTGCTTGAGGATTTTGGCGCGCACGAAGTTGTCGAGACGCCCGTAGATTTTGCGTTTGCCTGTACGCGGGTCCATGGGGGAGTCGGCTTCGGGGTGCTTGAGTTGCGCCTCCCAGCGGCTGACCCATTTGGGACGGGCGGGGTTGTGGTCTGCGAGTTGCTCTTTGGTCAGACGGCAAGCCTCTTTGAAACGGCGCAGTTTAGCCAGTTCAGCCCCCGTAGCGGGCTTCTTCTTCCAGTCGCGCGGGTTGGAGATAACGTACACTTCGGCTGCGCATGTGCCCGTTTGCACTCCGTCAGGGGAATAGGTGCCCTTCTGGCGGTAGATAACTTGCTCTTTCTTGTTGAGTTTGCCCCTTACGCTGTCGATGGGGTGTGAAAATTCCACGTATGCCATAAGATATTTACGATTTAATAATTTACGATGTACGATTTTATATAATGTATTGTATATTTACGATGTGCAATTTGCATATCCTCCTACAATAATCGTGCCAATCACATACTAATCACATACTAATCACATACTAATTTCATACGGAAGACCCGAGAATGACACGAAGACTCCCAGACGGCTCCCCCTGCCCCTTCAGAGAGGGGGGACAATAACCGGTATCACAATAAGGAATTTGCAGCAGGTGTTGCAGGTGTCGGATATTTTGTGTAATTTTGCAACCGTGAACAAGGTGAGATAAACCTTGAATAAAAGAGATGGCAATGCAATATATAGGAATCATACCTGCGCGCTATGCGAGTACGCGGTTTCCCGGCAAGCCGTTGGCGGATATATGCGGGAAACCGATGATTCAGCGTGTGTATGAGCAGGCGCGGAAGGTGCTGGACACGGTGATTGTGGCGACGGATGACGAGCGTATCTTTGGCTGTGTGAAGGGCTTTGGCGGACTGGTGGTGATGACCTCGCCCGACCATAAGTGCGGTACCGACCGTGTGGAGGAGGCATACGAGATATACAAGAGCCGGCAGATGTGGGCATTGCCTGACGATGAGGTGGTGGTGATAAACATCCAAGGCGATGAGCCGTTTATCCAACCCGCTCAGATAGAGGCGATTATGTCGTGTTTCCCTACCGAGATTGCCACGTTGGTGAAGCCGTTTTCGCAGGAGGACACGTTGGACGATTTGGAGAACCCGAACTCGCCGAAAGTGGTGTGGTCGGAGCAGACAGGTGAGGCATTGTACTTCTCGCGCAGCGTGATTCCGCACTACAGAGGCGTGAACAGGTCGGAGTGGCTGCTGCGCGGGAAGTTTTATCGGCACATAGGCATGTATGCGTACCGTGCGGACGTGCTGAAACGCATTACCCGCATGCCGCAGACACCGCTGGAACTGGCAGAGAGTCTGGAGCAGTTGCGGTGGATAGAGAACGGCGTGAAGGTGAAAGTGGCGGTGTGCGACACCTATTCCATAGGAATAGACACGCCCGAGGACTTGGAAAATGCAATCAAGTACTTGAAAATGAGGTAACAAAATACGGGGAACCACCACACGTACCACCTGTTTCCGGCGAGGTACTGAGTGCGTCCTTGCATAGAATAACTGTTTAGAAATCAATAAATTACTAATAACAAGAGCGTATGAACAATACACCGACTCCCCATATCGGGGCGCAGTACGGCGAGATAGCCGAGACTGTGATTATGGCAGGCGACCCTCTGCGCGCTAAACTGATGGCAGAGAAATTTCTGGACAATGCAGTCCAATTCAATAATGTACGCGGAATGCTCGGATTTACAGGCACTTACAAAGGCAAGCGCGTCAGCGTGATGGGGCATGGCATGGGCATTCCGTCGATAGGCATCTATAGTTACGAGTTGTATAACTTCTACGGCGTGAAGACGATTATCCGCGTAGGTAGTGCGGGGAGTATCCATAATGACCTGCATATCGGTGACCTTGCCATTGCGATGGGGGCCTGCACCAACAGCAACTATGCTGCGCAATATGAGTTGCCGGGGACATTTGCACCTATTGCCGATTTCGACCTCTGCCGCCGTGCTGCCGAGGCTTGCGAGCAATTCGGCTACCACTACAAGGTGGGGAATGTGTTCTCGTCGGATACGTTCTATACGGAGAATGCGCATAATGACAAGTGGATAAACATGGGCGTTATGTGTGTGGAAATGGAGGCTCCTGCGCTGTATATGAATGCGGCACGCTCCGGAAACAAGGCATTGGTTATCTGTACGATAAGTGATAATATACTGACGGGGGAAGTAACCACGGCAGAGGAACGGCAGAACAACTTCACCCACATGATGGACGTGGCGTTCAGTCTGGTGTGATTGTGGGTGCGCAATGCATAATGCACAATGTGTGATTAGGCATAATTGAACGCAAAAAAGCGTGTTGCTATTGTGTATGTCGCGGAAAAGCAGTACCTTTGCAGCCGCTTTTTAGGAAAGTTGTCTGAGTGGTCGAAAGAGCCGCACTCGAAATGCGGTGTACGCATTACGTCGTACCGGGGGTTCGAATCCCTCACTTTCCGCAAGAAATGTGCTTGAAAAGTATGAGTCTAATCGGGAGAACCCCGATTAGGCTTTGTTATTTCCCCTGTTGGGGCAGGGGATATGCACAGGCTATACAGCAGTGCCGACTATATGGATTTGAGAGCGCGGCGGATGACCATTTGGGTGGGAGGGGTGTTGGGAACGAGAGGGAGGCGGAGGATGTTCTTAATCAGCCCCTGCTCCGTGAGGACGGTTTTGATACCCGACGGGTTGCCCTCCACGAAGAGCAGGTGGATGATGTGGGCATAGCGTTGCTGGAGTGCCATGCTGTGTTCGTGCACCAAGCGGCCCATATCTTCGGGGAAAGCGTTACTTGCCACGCTGATAAGCCCATCGGCTCCCGCATTCATGAGTTCGCAAGCGATACCGTCGTCACCACTGATGACGAGAAGTTTGCCATTGGCAAGGTCGATTAACTCGGTGATTTGCTGAATGTTACCGCTTGCCTCTTTGATGCCGGTGATACGGTCGGGGCAGGAATCGTAGATGCGCATGACGGTCTCGGGCAGCAGGTTGACGCCCGTACGCCCCGGGACATTGTAGAGGATAACGGGGATTGGGCTCGCCTTAGCGATAGCCGTAAAGTGCTGATAGAGACCATCTTGCGATGGTTTGTTGTAGTACGGGCAAACGGATAGGATAGCCGCAAAGTCGGATTGCAGCGTGTCTCGGAGTTCATTGATACGGGCTATGACAGCGGCGGTGCAGTTGCCGCCCATGCCAAGGACAAGGGGCACGCGACCTGCCACCTGGCGGACGATATGCTCACGGACAGCGTCCTGCTCGGCAAGAGTAAGCGTGGCGGTTTCGCCCGTGGTGCCAAGCACAACGAGATAGTCGATGCCTGCGGTGGGTGCAGCAGGGGTGCGAGAGGATAATTGTTTGTCTATCAGACTGGTAAGTGCAGCATAGTCCACGCTGCCATCTTCGCAAAACGGAGTGATAAGGGCGGTGCCGAGACCGGTTAATGAAGGGTTCATATAATTAATTAAGGACTCCCCCTACCCCCTCAAAGAGGGGGTGTTTATGGTAGAGTGTAAACATTTTATTTTTATTGATACATGTCGGTAACATATGGGTAACATCTTGGTAAAACCAAGGCAACCTTTCGGAAATCACATAAGAATCACATATGAATCACATAAGAATATCATATACTTTGCCTAATGACGACGCGAGCCGCGTCGTCTCCCAATAGTACATAAATTGTTGCCTAATCGTCTTCCAATTACTTTTCATTATGGTTGAGTGGTGAACATATCGAGGTACTTGATGATTTGCGAGAAAAGGAAATCGGGAGTGTCCTGCGCGGGGGTGTTGATGGTGAGGTCGTAGATGCCGTCGCGGGTGTAACGGCCGACCTTGAACGCCGCGCGGACGTAAAGCGCCATGTAGAGCGAGACCAGCGTAGGGTGCTGGGTGAGGTCGATGAAGAGGTCGTATTCGTTAGCCGTGAGGGTGCGTAGGACCTCCTTTTTCGGGCGGGAGAGCAAGGCGCAGACCTGCCTTTTGTCGGGAACGGTGAAGGCGTCGATTTGCCTTGTGGTGGCGGCGTTGCCGTGGTTGGCGAGTTGGCGGGTGAGCGCGGAGATGTCGCCGCCATCGTGGAGAACGGCGATACGATGCACCTTCTCCCAACGCGGCATGACGACATGGCGAGGGGATTGATGGTGCTGTATGTAGTTGAATATCTTTTCTTTGAGTGACATTTGTAGTTTATAAGTTGATGGGTTGATGAGTTGATATGTGGTTGAATGGGTTGAAAGAGTTGAGGGGGGGAGCCTATTCGTTGACAGGGGTGAGCATTCGGAGGAAGTCGTTCTCGGAAACGAGCGGGATACCGAGGTCTTCCGCCTTCTTGCGCTTCTCGGGTCCCATGTTGTCGCCCGCGAGAATGAAAGAGGTCTTCTTGCTGACCGAACCGACGTTCTTGCCGCCGTTTGCCTCTATCATTGCCTTGTACTCGTCGCGGCTGTGGCGGGCGAAGACGCCCGAGATGACGATGCTCTTGCCCGCGAGCAGGTCGGTGGTCGGGGTGGCGTCTTCGGTGCTCTCCATCTGCACGCCTGCAAGGCGTAAGCGATTGACTATCTCGATGTTACGTAAATCGTTGAAATAAGCGATGACGTTGTCGGCAATCTGGTCACCGACATCCTCGATGGAAGTGAGTTGGTCGTGCGTCGCCCACTGGAGTTCATCAATAGAGCGGTAGCGGCGTGCGATTTTCTTGGCAGTCGTCTCGCCGACCATGCGTATGCCGAGGGCGAAAAGGACACGGTTCCACGGCACCTGCTTACTGGCTTCGATGCCTGCGAGAATGTTTTGCGCCGACTTGACACCGAGACGTTCCTGACGTGCTAAGTCGTTGAGTGTCAGGTCGTAGATGTCGGCGATATTGTGCAGGAGCCCCTGCGAATAGAGGAGGTCGATGGTCTCCTCGCCAAGTCCGTCGATGTTCATAGCGCGGCGGGAGACGAAGTGCTCCATCTTGCCCTTGATTTGTGGCGGGCAGCCTTGCTCGTTGGGACAACGCCACGCGGCTTCGCCCTCGACGCGGACAAGGGGAGTGCCACAGGCAGGACAAACTCCCCCAACCCCCTCAAAGAGGGGGCTTACAGAGCATCCGTTGAGCCCCTCCTTTGGAGGGGTTGGGGAGGTCGGGTTTATTTCTTTGCCGACTATCTTCGGGATTATCTCACCGCCCTTTTCGACCCAGACCATGTCGCCTTCGCGGATGCCAAGGGAACGTATAAAATCCTCGTTGTGGAGCGTGGCGCGTTGGACAATGGTGCCCGAGAGTTGCACGGGGGCGAGGTTAGCCACAGGGGTGACGACCCCCGTGCGTCCGACTTGGTATGTGATGCGGCGCAGGCGGGTGAGTTGGTGCTCGGCGGGAAACTTATAGGCGATAGCCCAACGGGGCGTCTTGGCGGTGTAACCAAGGTCCTGCTGTTGCGCTAAGTTGTTTACTTTCAATACTATGCCGTCGGTAGCAACGGGCAGATTCTTGCGCTCGGTGTCCCAATGGGCGATGTACTGCATGACCTCCTCGACGCTGTGGCAGACGCGGATGGCATCGCTGACCGGGAAGCCCCATTGGCGCGCGAGTTGCAGGCGCTCGTAGTGGGTGGTGCCCGGGAGATTGTCGCCCAACATATAATATAGGTATGCGGTCAGTCCGCGGCGTGCAACCTCGCGCGGGTCCTGCAGTTTGAGGGTGCCCGAGGCAGCGTTGCGGGGGTTGGCGAAAAGCGGTTCTTCCTGCTCCTCGCGCTCACGGTTGAGCCGCTCGAAAGCCGTCCACGGCAACAAGACCTCGCCGCGCAACTCGAAGAAATCAGGGATACCGGGGCGAGTGATTCGCCATGGGATGGAGGGGATGGTCTTGATGTTGCTGAGGACATCGTCGCCGCGTATGCCGTCGCCGCGCGTGACGGCGTGGGTGAGAATGCCGTGCTGATACCAGAGGGAGATGCTGAGCCCGTCGAACTTTAGTTCGCATACAATCTCCACATTATCAGGTAGTTTGCGCACCCAATCCTCGACCTCCTCGCGCGAATAGGTGTTGGCGAGGGAGAGCATGGGGTAGCGGTGAGTGACTTGCTCGAAGCCCTTCTTGGCGGTGAGGTCGGAGCCTACGTGTTGGGTGGGGGACTTGGGGTCTGCCATCTCGGGATGGAGCGCCTCGAGGTCCTGCAGGCGGCGCATCTTGTGGTCGAACTCCTCGTCGGACATCGTGGGGGCGTTGAGGACGTAGTACTTGTAGTTGCTGTTCTCCAACTCGCGGCGCAAGGCGAGAATTTCGTCGCGCTCGGGCTGGTCTATCTGGTCGAAAAGGTCCATGTGGTTTGGGATTAACGGACTATCAGTTTGGTGGACAGGCAGGTGCCCTGACCATATATATTAAGGATGTAGATGCCCTGCGAGAGACCGTCGATATTCTGCTCGATGGAGGTTATCTTGCCTTGTGTAACAACCTGTCCATCAACGCGATAGACTATATAATAGCCGCCTTCGGCATTGCGTATGCAAGGCGTGGCACCTTCGTAAAAGACCTCGTAGTTGTTGAACGAGGGTTCAGTGTGGCGGGTGGAGGTGCTGCTATCCAAGCGCAGTCCGACCAGTATGGGGTCGTGGTCGCTGCAACGGAACATGGTGAGGTCGTCGGAACTGTCGTAGGTGTAGCGGTCGTGCTCATCGGAGTTGATGTGGTATGCCACCATGCCCGTGACCTGCGGGTACAGGGTGGAGTTGCAGAGCGCATGGTCGAGGTAGCCCGCCTGCCCGTGGAATGTATAACTATAACTGCTGTCGGCATGGAAGGCACGATGCATATCTATCATGCCACCCTCGCGAAGAACGGTAATGGGGTCCTCCTTGGCATAGGCGTTGAGGTCGCCCATGATGAGAATGTCATCGTCATGAAAACTGAGACGGTCGCGGTCGTAGGAAGCCAGCACGGCTTTGGCTTCCTGCACGCGTGTGGCATTGTAAACTCCCTGTCCATCGCCTTGGTCTTTGTCGGAACCAGTAGCATTTTGCGCTCCACTCTTCGCCTTGAAGTGATTGATAGAGAAGATGAACCGCTCACCTGTTGCGTTCTCCGTGAACACTTGCGCCTTCTTGCGTGTAGAGAGGTAAGAATCTGTGCTATGGATGGCGCCATAAGGAGTGACAGTTTCCGAGCAATAGATGTAGCCCGACTTGGTGTAGGTGCCATAGACGGAACTATTGTCGTTGATAGCCACGTAGTTACGCCCCGTGTTACGTGTGAGGTCTGCGGCAATTTCGTTTATGGCATCGGGGCCCTGCTGCACCTCGACAAGCCCGTAGATGTCGGCGTTAATCTTGGCAAGTGCCTTGCTGATTTTGGTGCGCTGCTTCTGATGCTCGGAGTTGCTGCTTGGTCCCATGCCGTTGGAGGCAAAGTTCTGCGTAAGGTAGTACTCGCAGTTCATGGCGCATATTAATAAGGTGTGCTGCCCACGTGCATCAATGGCATCTGTGTCGTATCCCTGCTCGAGTTCGGCACGGGTGTTGCCCGCCCACGTGCAGGATTGGTATTGGACGTTGCCAGTACTATTGACCTTGACGGTGAGGTTGAGTAAACGCTCGCCCATGCGGTGGTAGTCGTTGATACCCGTCAGCGTGATTTCGCCCGTAGAGTTGGCGGAAAGGATAGCATTGTACTCGGCAGACAAAGGAAGGGCTTGATTAGTAGGCACAAAAGTGCGGCGCGGGGAGATGATAAGCCTACCGTCGTAGTAGTTGTTGGTGACGTAGAAGGGTGTGGTGAACTGTATGGTCTGCCCCTGATACTGACGGAGGTCGGTGTTTGCCCATGTCTGCGGGTCGGCAATGGTCACTTTGGTTTGTGCGGAGAGAGTGGCAATGTTTGTGAAAAATAGACCTAAAAGAAAGAAGTACAACGTAATGGCACGCGCTATGAGATGGAGAGATTTCATAATTCAAATCGGCTTTTTAAGTGTGCAAAGTTAGTGTTTTTCTGTGATGTATGCAAAAAGCGTATCTTTTTTGCGAAAAAATCATTTGGTATTTGCAGGGTTCAAAAAAAAGCAGTACCTTTGCAGCCGCTTTCGAGAAACGATGGTATGTTGGTTTTTCAAAGTAATGTCTCCCTAGCTCAGTTGGTAGAGCAACTGACTCTTAATCAGTGGGTCGAGGGTTCGAGTCCCTCGGGGGACACAAAAGTTAAATATCACGGAATCAATAAGTCACGGAATGTAACTTATTGATTTTTTCTTTATTTAGGCTACTTTTCCATAATCTGACTTGCACGAATAGGCTGAATGACAAGTTACTACCTAACTTACCACCCAGATACTACTTTTATTGGAGTGGAAAAAGGCAGTGCAAAATCAGTGCAGGAAACCGCTAAGGATTAGTGAGATATGACGGTGCGGTAGGTCCGGTTGCCGATGCGGACCATGTAGATATCCTGCGGGAGGGTGAGGACAAGGTCGGCGGAGGCGGTTTGGGTGTGGATAGTACGTCCAGCCATGTCGAAAACGCCTATCTCGCATTGTTGTGTGATGCCCGTGATGAAGAGTTGGTTGCCCTGCGTGCGGAGGGCAATATTCATGGTCGGGGTGTCGAGTGCCGTGGTGGTGCGGCGGATAGTGACTGCGAGGGACTTGTCCACCGTCTTGCCATTGGAGTTGAAACGCACCGTGACAGAAGCGATTTGGTTTTCGTTGGCGAGGGCGGTGAGGAAGAGCGTATCGCGGCGGACAACGGCAGAGAGTGCGGAGGGGTCGGAGACAGAGAGGACACGCTTGGTGATAGCGACCTCCATATTGTCCCTGTCGGTAGCCATGCCTTTGAGCGGCAGCGCGATGGTCTGACCGCTATTGACGGTGACGGGGGTGAAGTTGGTCACTTTCGGTTTGAACACATCGGGGAAGATGAAGAGGGCAGGGTACCAGTAGTTGCGGATAGGCGTGTAGGCTCCGACCTGTTGCCCTTGCGGGGTGATTTGGAAGAATGTCCAGTCGTTGACGGATATGTTGTTGCGGAAGCAGCCGACGTACAAGTTGCCGCCATGGGGCGAGACACGGAGCGTGCCGCTGTTGTAGATATAGTAGTCGCCGAGGGTGGAGGTGTTGAAGATTTCGGTGATGCTGCTGTTGTCGATGTCGAACCTGTAGATATGCGTGCGCCCATTGTACCAGTCCCATACGTTGTCGGAGAACGTGAAATAGAGGGCGTTCTCTTGCGGTGCGGCACAGAGGGAGCCTGCCGTCCACGCATACCATGTCTGTTCAACGATGAGGTCGGGGTTGCCGGACAGTTGGGCGATATTGACGGGTGTCTGCCTGAGCGTGAGGGGGTCGATGCAGAGGAGTTCGTTGCCCTGCCATAGTTCGCCGCTGAAGCCGTAGGGGGTAGTCTGCGCCTCGGGGTTGGTGTTGCGTGCCGCCCATATACGTCCGTCCTTGGACTGCACCATGGTGGAGAAGCAGCCCGGGATGGTGGTGATGATTTCATCGGTCTCGGGGTTGATGACGTGGATGCCCTTGTCCTGCTGAATGGCAAAGACATAGTCGTAGGCGCGGAGCATGATGCCGATTTGGTTGTAGTAGAGGGGCCCTGTGCCGTCGGAGTTGTTCTCGTCGCCAGTGATGAGGGGGTTCTCGGTGCCGGCGATGCGCTTGCCTATCTTGCCGGTGGCGAGGTCGAGAATGAAGATACCGTTGCTGGTGCCGATATAGCCCTTGGTCTCGTCCACGCCGACGAAGGCACGTCCGTCGGCGGCAGACTTGCCGTTGAGTTCAAAGATGGTAGGGATGGAGTAGATGACCTTGAGCGTCTTGGCGTCTGCTACGACCACGCGTCCGCCCCGCCATTGGCTGTTGTCTCCGGGGTCCTGCGACTGCTTGGAGATGAAGTAGAAACGGTCGCCATAGATGGCACCGAACTGCGCGGTGCAGCCCAACGGTGCGTGTCCTGATTAGCCGCCTGCAGAATGCGGTAGGAGAACAGCCCCGTGGGGGAGAGGTGGTTGATGGTGGAGTTGTTGTGCCCGTACCAGTCCTCGTTGAGGATGAAGACGCCTGAGTTGTAGGTGGTTTCGGCTTGCGCCATGGTGATGCAGCAAAGGGCTGCGAAAAGAGTTGTTTTCTTCATATTACCATATAGATTCTTCGATGTGGAGGTCCTCGGCGCGAGACAGTTCGGTGGAGGTCTCGCCTATCCATCCGCAGGTCTGGTTCTCCGCCGTATAGACGCGGATGAAGTCGATGCAAGGCAGGTGGACGGGGTTGCCGTTGGTGTCCACCGCCCAGTCGATGTCGAAAGAGATGAGGTCGGTGGAGTCGTTGGGGTGGTTGTCCACATAGCCCCAGTCGAAAGCATAGAGGACGTAGTAACTGCCGCGCCCCGACTCGTCC
>SAMEA104315424__coassemble_475_pt1 | contig 32985 bp, 30 predicted proteins | sample SAMEA104315424__metabat2_low_PE_013 | metagenome-assembled genome bin SAMEA104315424 (sample SAMEA104315424) | gut metagenome | biome: Monkey gut; feature: monkey-associated habitat; material: faeces | place: China | collected 2013 | reverse complement strand
TAACGCGCGTGCTGCCCAATCAATATGAATATCTGAACCAAATACCGCTATGGAGTCAATTATCGAACTGAATGAGTCGCTCGACACCGCCGTGTTCTACGGTGTCAACAACCGCAATATGCTTTGCCTCAAAGACCAGCACCCCGATGTGAGGGTGGTGGCACGCGGCTATCATATCAAGGTATCGGGACCTGATGCTGCCATTGCGCGTTTTGAGCGCAGCCTGCGTCAGTGTGAGGCGTTCTGCATCAAAAACAATACCCTCAACGAGGAGCAGATACTTATGCTTCTCCATGGCGAACAACCGCAGGAGTATCTGCAAGACAACCTGATACTGCACGGTGTGAACGGCAAATCTATTGTGGCGCGCAGCCGCAACCAGCAACTGTTGGTGGACGCCTACGAGGACAACGACCTGCTCTTTGCCATAGGTCCTGCGGGTAGCGGAAAGACCTATACGGCTATCGCATTGGCAGTACGTGCGCTGAAGAACCGCGAAGTAAAGAAGATTATCCTCTCGCGCCCTGCTGTGGAAGCGGGAGAGAAACTCGGCTTTCTCCCAGGCGACATGAAGGACAAGATAGACCCGTATCTGCAGCCCTTGTATGATGCCTTGCAGGATATGATACCAGGAGCCAAACTCAACGAGTATATGGAGCGTGGGGTGATACAGATTGCGCCCTTGGCTTTCATGCGCGGACGCACACTGGCAGACGCCATTGTGATTCTGGATGAGGCACAGAACACCACCACCGCCCAACTCAAGATGTTCCTGACACGCCTCGGTATCAACGGGAAGATGATTGTTACAGGCGACCTCACACAGATAGACTTGCCCGCTTCTCAGAAGTCGGGACTGCGTGATGCGATAGAACGTTTGCGCAACATACGGGGCATTGCCATTGTGGAGTTCAACCAGAAAGACATTGTCCGCCACCCTCTTGTGAAGCACATCGTATCGGCATACGCCAAGCACGATGACAAACACGACCACACCTCGCCCGACGAAGAAGCCGGCTCATTACGCATCAACAGCACCTTGCTACCTAAGTAACAAGGTGCTGCGTTAGGTGGGAGACAACATTATGGGGACGACGCGTCTCGCGTCGTCATAATACTGTGTAAGCCCCTCCTTTGGAGGGGGTGGGGAGGTCACGACAAGAAAATAAACAGCAACGGTATCAGCATACCCACCAGAAACTCTACACCGCCTATTCCGATAAGGCTGTGTTTGCCTTTGAGCATCAGTATGCCCGAAAGCACGATGATTACCATCGCACCGGCGAAGATGTCGGAGAACCATGTCCATGCCTTGCCAGGATTATAGTGCAACTTGCTGAGGCTCCCGAGGATAGGACGTTTGCGGACTTGCTCAAGGACAGCGTTACCCGTACCTAAATGGACCACAAGGTTGCTATTGCCTTTCAAGAACACTTTCAGCGTGTTGGCATCGGGGAAGTAATGTTGTATCTCCTGCCCTGCCACACCGCACGCGGAGAGCCACTTGTCAATCTGCGCTTGGTCAGTAGCCTCTTGCGCTGTGGGTGCAAACTGGTACTCGGTGCGCGTGATGGAATACTGGCTGTTGAATGAGTTCTTATGGTTGAGGGCAATGCCGCTGATGGCGTACACCAACAGCATACCCGCAAACACATAACTCAACTCGCGGTGAATGATACGAAACCATTTCCGTACCTTTGCCCCCCTGTTCACTTTCGGCTGTTCCATAGTGTGGAGAGACAAACGCCGCTATTCGGTAATGATTTGATAGGAGACAGCCTCGGCATAGTACCCCTTTATGGCACTCTTCTCTGTCTCGCAGCCGTTGCCGTCGGTACCGTGCTGCTCGGCAGGGTCGTTGGATACTACAGGTTCGGGTTGCACCTCAAAAGCATGGAGCACACCCTTGACGCGGACGATATTGTTGATGCACGCAGCATCGAAATTACCCATTTTGGCGCCTTCCACACGCAGAATACGCGGACGGACAATGGTGTCGTTATCCGTATAGATTGTATCGGACTGTGTTCCGATAAGGAATGCTTTGCGGCCACCGTGCTTGCAGAGGTGTGTGCACACACCTTGGAAGGTGATGGTGTCGCCCAACAGCGACTCGGCTTGTGTGTAAACCTCATCTATTGTATAGACGGTTTCGGCTTTTTGTGCGGTCTTGGAGCATGATGCCAAGCACATGGCAGCAACAAGGGCTGCAAAGAACATGAACTTTTTCATATTATATAAAACATTAATTACCGTATAATGACCATTAATTTTGCAGTTGTCCGAGGGCATTGAATAGTTGGTTGCCCCGACGGATATAGAGTTTGCCGTCGATGATGACTTTCTGTGCTTTGTCGGGAGCGGTGACGGCAGGCGTGTCAATGCCCGAAGGCATATTGCCCGTCAGTTGCCAGCCCGAAAGGGTGGCATACCATTGAGGAGCAAGATTGAGAGTCTGATTGCCTATTGTAAAATCAGTACCTCCGTGTGCGCGCGTACCTATCCACAGATTGCGACCATACAGGGCAATGCCCGTGGCGGTAGATTGACCACCGCCTTTTGCCAAAGAGATAGTCCCGACTGATTGCAGTTGTCTATCATAGCAAGTAAGGTGAATATTACCGAAAACGTAGTTGAGGGTATAGAGTGTATCGTTGAAAGATACGGTTCCGATATTGACATTCAATGCTTTGCCATGCAGGAGTGTTGCATGGCTAACGGTTGCCGTAGCGGCATCTATCTGCAGAAGCAGACCGTCATTGAAACTGCCTTTCTCATCACTGCCTCCACGGAGTGTGTCTCCGTTGAATACCAAACCGCCTATAATGGAACCAGACATATACAGGTGTGTGCCATTGGGTGCCCAAGTGAGTTGCTTGAACATACCGCCGAGACTGCTAAAACGCACTTGCTGCAAGGCATTGAGGTGCGTACAAGTGAGGTCGCTGTTGAGGCGCGCAATGACGATGCACCTGTCTTTAATGGATACTTGTTGCTTTCCCCACTGCAATGTGCCTCCCAGACTATCGGCTTTGGCATGCCCCGTAACGAAGATAGCGCCATCATGGTATGCGGAAAGCATGAACCGGTCATAGAGCAACGTGCTAGCAGTGGTTGTATGAGCAAGGTGATGGAACTGCGCATCGGTCTTGATAATGAACGAGTTGCAGTGCTCGGAGAACGAGTTGCCGTCCCAATCGGGATTCTTGCGGGCACGGATGGTATCGGTGCCAAGCGCAATATCCATGGCTTGCCCGCCTTGCAGATAGAGGTTGCCGTTCTCGTCCTCCATAACAGCGGTAATGTCGGCTACATCGTAGGCAGGCTTTTTGCTTTTTGCGGGTATGGCTTGTGAGGTCCAAACGGGAGTAACCTGCGTGATAAGTCCTTGTGCATCCACACGCACCAATACAATACGATGGAAATTAACGTCTTTGAAAGTGGCAGAGAGCGAATGTGTCTTGCCTGCCGCATCTACCAGTGTCATATAGGGAGTGGTTGCGCCAGGTTGTTTATTCTTCTCGGTAAGGCGGAACTTAACCGCAAGAACGGCACCGCCATCACTTGTGGGGCAATAGTTGCCCCCTGCAAAATAGCCTTCGGAACTATGTATCATCCATAGCGGGTTGCCCGATACATCCACCTTGGTGAAGACCATATTGAAGTTACAATTATTGCTCTTGCCGTACTCAGCCCCTGTGAGCGTCTTTCCGAGAAAGGTTGTCTCGTCTGTAGTATTGATAGAGCCGTAATTCGCCAACAGAAAAGCATTACCCTCGTTGTTGGCACGGATGTCGTAGCCTATGGCTTGGCACTTATTGTCTGCGGGTGGCAACAGGGAAGACTGCCATTGCAGAGTAGCATCGGCAGCCATAAGAGTGGTTGCTGCCCACAGAGATAGAAAAAGTAGTTTCTTACGCATATTCGTTTAGATTTGTATTTTATGAGCGCAAAGGTAGTGATTTTGTGCGGGATACGCAAATATATGCGAAGCAATTCACCACTATTGGGGATTGTGCCCTTGTGAGAATAGCAGTAATTTTGCACCCGATTTAGAAGGGCAAAAATATAAACAATCAATGATATGAAGAAATTTTATCTGTTTTTAGGCGCCACCCTGCTCTCTGGGAGTATGTTGGCTGCCACATTGGACACCATTCAGGTAGATGGTGTGTACTATCAGTTGAACGAAGAGGCTCAGACCGCTGCGGTGATTCGTCAAAGTGCATCGTTTGTGTACGAACAGGATATGGTAGTTATTCCTGTGTCGGTAAGCAAGAACGAGAAATCGTATGATGTAACAAGCGTGGCACAGGCTGCATTTAGGAATGCCAAGTGCAAGTCCATTACTTTTGCGGAAGGCAGCAAAGTAACCACATTCGCTATGCAAGCCTTTCAGAATGCTACAGAGTTGGAAGAGTTGGCGATACCGGAGGGCGTAAAATCCTTGCCGATGACCTGCCTACATTGCACCACCAATGCTATGAAACTGCATAAACTGACATTGCCGTCCACATTGGATAGTTTGGGTGCAATGTCTATCGTGCTAATGAACTTGGATACCATTATTTGCAATGCCGTACAGGCTCCTCACTGCAATATGAAACCGGCACAGTATGGTTCGCCATTCTTTGTAAATAAGAAAGATGCATTTGTGCCGAAGAGTGCGAAAGTGATTGTACCTGCAGGTAGTGAGATACTATACCGTGCTGAGCAGGGTTGGAACCACTTTGACTGCTTCCATGACGAGGCTGCCATCGATACATTGCGTATTGGAGATTTGTACTATACAATAGAGAAAGAAGAGGCAACAGTTGTTCCTAATCCTGCAGGTAGTGTGTACACTATGAGTTCGGTGGTAATACCTTCGACCATCACTACGGTGAACGGCGTAGTAACAGACGGCAAGATTGAGGCTATTGCCACTGAGTTACCTGTGGTAATGCTGGGTAGGAAGGCATTCTTCAATGCAACCGACATTACATCGATGACATTTGCAGAACCGAGCAATATCCACACCATTGGTATGCAGGCAATGCAATACATGACCGGCTTGACAGGCACATTGGAATTGCCCGAAGGCTTGAAATATATTGCAACATCCGGTATGCATAGTGGTTTGAATGGTGGTCAAATGCCTATAAAGAAGTTAGTGATGCCTTCTACTTTGGATAGTTTGGATGTTATCTCTGTAGTATTGAATGAGTTGGAAACATTAGAGTTCAAGGGCGAAACGGCTCCAAAATGTCGTGTACGTGTAACAACAAGCCAAACGCAGATACCGTGGATGATTAGTCCGAGCAACAAATTCCCTACACCTAAAAATGTGAATATCATCATTCCTGATGGCTCATATGATTCATACAAGAACCAAGCAGGTATCGGCGACTATTTCGACTACTTCACATCACCTGCTACGGATGTAGAGAATACAGAGAGTAATGTCGAGAAACCGAGCAAGAGTGGTATCTACAACATCATGGGTACCTACCTCGGCACCGATGATAGCAACCTGCCGACAGGTATGTATATCATCAATGGCAAGAAAGTGATTCGTTAGTAGTCTTTCTATCACAACTTACAAACCTATCACCACTTACAAACAACTGTCTATGTTTTAGGCAGTTGTTTGTGTTATACTGGTTTCGGGTTGTCGCAGTTATTCCGGTGTTGTTGCTATGTGGAAACATCATATAAATTTGCATACCCGAAGAAAATGTTGTACCTTTGCACGTTCATTCGGTCTCCATAGGGAGCGATAGTCAGAAGATAACAATAACAAATATAAAACTTAATATCATGGCACAACAATTTCGCGTAGAAAGCGATTTAATCGGCGAATTACAGATTCCTGCCGATGCCCTTTACGGAGTACAAACACTTCGCGGTATCGAGAATTTCCCAATCAGCAAGTTCAAACTCAAAGACTACCCGACCTTCATCAACGGTTTGGCTTATACCAAACTGGGTGCCGCTATGGCTAACCATCAACTCGGTCTGCTGACCGATGAGCAGTTCCACGCTATCAAGCAGGCATGTGAGGAGATACTGGCAGGCAAGTGGCATGACCAGTTCCCTGTGGATATGATTCAGGGCGGTGCAGGTACTACCACCAATATGAATGCCAACGAGGTAATTGCCAACCGTGGTCTGCAAATCATGGGTCACCAGCCTGGTGAATACATCTATCTCAGTCCCAATGACCACGTCAACGGTTCGCAATCCACCAACGACGCTTACCCCACCGCTATCCATCTCGGTCTCTATGCTATGCATGCAGACTTCCTGAAGCATTACGAGGCACTGATTCACGCTTTCGAGGCTAAGTCCGAGGAGTTCAAGAACGTGCTGAAGATGGGTCGTACCCAGTTGGAAGACGCTGTGCCTATGACGCTCGGTCAGACCTTCGGGGCATTTGCTTCTATCCTCCGCGACGAGATAAAGCACCTTAATGACGCTGCTGACGAGTTTCTGACCATCAATATGGGTGCTACCGCTATCGGTACGGGTATCTGCTCGGAGCCTAACTACGACAAACTGTGCACCAAGGCAATTGCCGAAATCACCGGCTGGAACATCCGTGAGGCAGAAGACTTGGTAGCCGCAACCTCAGATACCAGTTGCATGGTAGGCTATTCGAGCGTACTGCGCCGCATTGCCACCAAGATGAACAAAATCAGCAACGACTTGCGTCTCCTCGGTTCGGGTCCGAAGTGCGGTCTGCACGAGATTGACCTGCCTGCCCGCCAACCGGGTAGCAGCATCATGCCGGGGAAAGTAAATCCCGTTATTCCGGAGGTGATGAACCAAATCTCCTATAAGGTAATAGGTAACGACTTGTGCGTGGCAATGTGTAATGAGGCTGCGCAGATGGAACTCAATATGGCAGAGCCGACTATGGCACAATGCTGCTTCGAGAGTATGGAGATTATGATGAACGGTTTCGATGTACTGCGCAAGTACTGCATCGAGGGTATCAAGGCTGACGAAGAGCGCTGCCGCAACTATATCAAAGGTTCTATCGGTATCGTGACCGCCTTGAACCCCATCATCGGTTACAAGAACTCAACCAAGATTGCCAAGGAGGCACTGGCTACGGGACGCCCTGTTTACGACCTTGTTATCGAACACGGCATTCTCACCAAAGAGGAGTTGGATACCGTCCTCTTGCCTGAGAATATGATACGTCCTGTCAAATTAGACATCAAGCCTCGCAAGTAAACACACCCGCGAGCAGTGCGATGAGACCTGTCTCAAGACATCACAGACAGAGACATTGACAAACTACACCTATAAAGAGGCTGCCCAACAAACGTGGGCAACCTCTTTTTGCAGGAAAACGGAGTATAGGAAACAAGCAGGACAATTCAACGCAGCAACATCCATGAAGGTATTGATAGCACCGCTCAATTGGGGATTGGGGCATGCAGCGCGGTGCGTGCCCATCGTCCGCCGGTATATAGATGCCGGCGATGAGGTGGTGTTGGGCGGTGACGGAGAGAGTCTGCTGCTATTGAGACGCATGTTTCCGAAGTTGCGGTGGGTGCGGTTGGCACCATTGCATCTGAAGTATGACAAGGGCAGAAAGCAACGGTGTTTCTATTGGCGGGCAGTGCCGCAGTTGGCGTGTTTCGCGTTAGCGGACAGGCGATGCCTGCGGGCGTTGCTCAGGAAGGAACACTTTGACCTGGTGGTTTCGGATAACCGGTTAGGCTTGCGCAACAAGGGTGTGCATTGCGTGTATATGACACACCAGTTGTATGTGCGGCTGCCGCAGCGATTGCGGGTGCTGCAACCTGCGGCGCAGGCTATGCACCGCGCAGTGTATAAGCGTTTTGACGAGATATGGGTGCCTGACTATGCATCGGCGGAGCATAACCTGTCGGGGGCATTGAGCCACGGCGGGGATATGGATACACGTGTACGCTATATCGGTCCGCTGTCGCGATTGGAGGTGCCTGCCGCGCCCAAGGCAAGTCCATACGAGGTAGTGGCAGTGCTGTCGGGATTGGAACCGCAGCGCACATTGTTCGAGAAAGAGATAATACAACGTTTTGCGCATAGCGGGCAACGTGTGCTATTAGTGCGCGGCAAGATTGGCGAGCCGATGACGCGGATAGGTATGGGGAATATCACCGTGGTGCCATATATGGATGATGAGTCGTTGGCGCAGGCACTGTCGGGTGCACAACGTATCATCGTCCGCAGCGGTTACAGCACGGTAATGGACCTTGAACATCTGGGCGTGCTGCACAAAGCAGAGTGGCACCCTACGCCCGACCAGCCGGAACAGGAGTATCTGGCAATGCACAATGCGTGATGCACAATGCGCAATGTCGGACAACGCGAGCCGCGCCGTCTCCAAGAAATAGTGCAGATGTTGCGTAATCCGTAGGTTTTGTGTAATTTTGCGGCGTGATATATGCGACTGAAGAGTGATGTAAATATCAAGAACCGTCGTGCTACGTTTGATTACGAGATACTGGACCGCTATACGGCAGGTATCCAGTTGTTCGGCACGGAGATTAAATCGATACGCGAGAGCAAAGCCTCGCTGGCGGATACGTATTGCCTATTCGTAGGCAATGAGTTGTGGGTGAAGCAGATGCACATCGCGGAATACCGTTTTGGCAGTTACGCCAACCATGAGGCGAAACGCGACAGGAAACTGCTGCTCACCAAGAAAGAGTTGCGCAAATTAGAGCGTCAGACCAAGGAATCGGGTAAGACAATAGTGCCTTTGCGCCTGTATATCAATGAGAAAGGTCTCGCCAAGATGGAGATAGCCCTGTGTCAGGGCAAGCACGAATACGACAAGAGACAGTCGCTGCGTGAGCAGGACGACAAGCGAGAATTACAACGCGCTATGCGTGACCGCGGGTAGAAAGCCCGCGGTTTGTGTTTTATTGGGATTGGTGCGGAAGACTATCTTTTTTTGACGACGCGAGCCGCGTCGTCCCCCGGACATTGCATAGCCTTATAGCAGACATTGCATAACCCTATGGAGAAAATTTTGTCTTAAGAAGATGCTATCGTTAACGTTTCGATATAGGTGGCTTAATCACATACTAATCACATACTAATCACATACTAATTACATACTAATTTCATACCAATTTCATACTAATAACATACACTTAACCCGATATTGAGTCGAATATAATGTGAGAAGAATAAAAAAATATGGTTGTGTAAGTGTGTATTTTTGCGTATCTTTGCAAGATTTCAGCAGATGCAGGACGTGGGCAAACACATACGGGCAGTGGCGGGCGGAACGATATTCAAGAATATGGTTGCGCTTGGTGCGGTACAGTTTGCCAATTACCTTATCCCGCTGATTATCATCCCGTTTGTGACGCGAGCGTTAGGGGTGGACATGTTCGGGCGAGTGTGCTACGCGCAGAATATAGTGTCGTATTTGGCGATACTGATAAACTTCGGGTTTGACTATTCGGCGACGCAGGACGTGGCCATACACAAGGGCGACAAACGTGCGGTGGGGGTGATATTCCGAACCGTGATGGTGAGCAAGGCGGTGCTGTTTGCGGTGAGTATAGGTGTGATGGGGGTGTTGTATGCTGTGTATGCACCGGTGCATGCAGACCCTGTGCTGTACGCATGGGCGGCGTTGTTCAACCTCGGGTATGTGTTGTTTCCGACATGGCTGTATCAGGGAATGGAGGATATGGGGCGCATGTCGGTGATGAACTTCGTGACGAAACTGACGGGTGCGGTGCTGATAATAGCGGTGGTGCGTGAGGCGGAGGATTATGTGGCGTATATGGCGATATTGTCGGCGGTGTATGTCGTGGTGGGTTGCGTGGCGTTGATGTATGCTGTTCGGCATTACGGGGTGTTGGAAAGCAGGACGCGCGACGGGGCGTTGAGCAGGGCGATAATAAGGAAGAGTTGTCCGATATTCGTTACTACATTGGCGGGGTCGCTGTATAATGCGATGGGTCTGACGCTGTTGGGGGCGATGATGAGTGCGGCGGAAGTGGGGGTGTATGCAGGTAGCCAGAAGGTGATATTGGCGTGTGTGATGCTGACGAGTATGCCTTTCTCGGTGGCGATATTTCCGAAGATGAGCCGTTTGTTTGAGGAGAACCGAGCGGATGGATGGCGTTTCTTCGGGCGTGCGATGGGATTGGCGATAGCGGTCGGGCTGTGTATGACACCGTGCATTTGGCTGTTGGCACCGTTGGCAGTGAAGATACTGCTTGGCAGCGGTTTTGAAGAGGCGGTAGTGCAGATACGTTGGATGTCGGGTTTGCCGCTGTTGGTGCTGATAGGGACGATGCTGACGGTGCAGGGGTTGTACGGGACACAGCAGCAACGTTGGGCACCGATTGTGGTGGTGCTGTCGGGGTGTATCAGTGTGGCACTGAACAGATGGTTGATACCTGTGTGGCACGCGGGCGGTTGCGTGGTGGCATGGTACGTGGCGGAGAGCGTGGAGATAATGATAGTGGGGGGGATACTATGGAGGAAAAGACCTCCCCAACCCCTCCAAAGGAGGGGCTAACGATAATAGACCTAGTAGATTACGGTTTGACGACGCGAGCCGCATCGTCTCCCAATAGTAGAATGAACTACATAACATTGATATTGATAGTGGCAATGGTGTTCGGTCTGTCGGACTTTCTGACAGAACGCGTGCCGGCGTTGCAGAGGCTGATGTATGTGGTGGGGTTTGCAACGGTGTATGTGCTGTTTACGATAAAATACTACTACGGATCGGACATTGTGAACTACTATCATCATTATGAGTCGATTAGGTCGTTGGCAGACGTGTGGTATCACCCTGACAGATATAGTTTTGAGACAGGGTATAGTTTGTTTGTGGCATGGCTAAAAGGATGGGGGGTATCGCTGTATTGGATTACGGTGATAATATCGACATTGTACTTTGCGGCGATTGCGCTGCTGTTCAGGCAAATAAAGAGTAAGAAATGCTTTGCGTTGATGATATTGGTGGTGCTGGATTATAATCTGATTTTCTTTGAGTTCAGGCAATGTTTGTCAGTGTCGTTCTTCATATTTATGATACTATGCTTACAGAACAGGAAGTATTGGCTGGCTTTACCGATGGCGATATTGGCTCTGGTGATGCATAAATCGGGTGTGTTTGTGGTGCCGCTGTGCCTGTTGGCATATTGCCTGCATGGGAGACCGATACAGGCATGGGTGTTTCAGTTGCTGATGGTGGTGTTGTTTGTGGTGGCATTGATTCCACTGACTAAGATTGCTACAACGGTACTGAGTTTTCTGCCAGCGGACTATTTGACATCTATCAAACATCACCTGAGTGTGGGAAAACAGATACAGAGTGTGTGGATGGTGTATGCAATGCTGGTGGTGTGTGTGGAGTACTATTTGCACTATCATAAGACACGAATGGACAGCATAGCGATTATGGCCGTGCTGGGGATAGCGATAGTGGTGGTGGCGTATCAATACTATTATATACTGAATAGGGTGCGGTCGTTTTTTGTGCCGTTTATGATTGTATGGGTGCTTCAGGTGGTGCAGGGCAGGGATACGGATAAACCGATTCCTTATTTCAGGTTGATGGGTCAGGTGGCGTGCGTGCTGTTCTTTGTATATAGTATTCATGTAACGTGTGCGGTCACGAAACAGAGCAAGACATTACATTCTACCTTACACAACGTTTGCACGGTGTTTGATATACGAGAAGGGCAAGTGAAAGCACTGCAACAGAAGCAGTTGAAAGTGGCTGAAGACTACTGGCGGTATGACTTTATGCAACACAATCAGAACATTATTCAATGAGCCGACTATGGTGAGTATATTGATGTCCACATATAACGGTGCCGCGTATATAGCAGAGCAGTTGGATTCGATTGTTGCGCAGAGTGTGCAGGAGTGGGAATTGATAATACGTGATGACGGTTCGACCGACGGGACGCAAGAGATATTGCGTGAGTATGAGAAGAAAGACGCACGGATACAGGTGGTGGAAGATACCGAAAGGAGAGGGGCAATGCGCGGATTCGAGTGGCTGTTGGAGCGATATGGAGTAGGGGAGTATGTGGCGTTTGCCGACCAAGATGATGTGTGGCTGCCGGATAAGTTGAATGTATGTGTGGAAAGAATGCGGCAGAGTGAACAGGAATACGGAAGTGATACTCCTATTGTGGTACACACAGACTTGAGGGTGGTGGATAGTACATTGAATATAGTGGCAAAGTCGTTTTGGAAGTACACATTCATTAAACCAGATGTGCTGAATAGGCGCGCAGAGTATTTGGCGATTTGCAACAGCGTGACGGGATGTACTATGCTGATGAATCAAGCGGCAAGGAGTGTGTCTTTGCCATTTGGCGAGAAGGCGTTGATGCACGATTCGGCTATTGCCGTCAGTGTAGTGCTTAACTATGGTAAAGTGGTGCCTGTGTATGTGCAGACTATGTTGTATCGACAGCATGGGGATAATACATTAGGGGCTGTTGAATATCGATTGTGGCGTAGTTTGGACGCACGATATCAAGAAGCGAAAGAACACTATATGGCATATCACCCTGTGGTATTTCACAATGTCGTAGCGTTTGTTTATTGGAAGATACGGTGTTTCTGTGCAGAACATTTATGATATGAATTCGGTGTGTATAGCGACATATAACGGAGAGAAGTATATAGAGGCGCAACTAAGGTCGATATTGGTACAGTTGCGTCCCGATGACGAGGTGATAGTGTCGGACGATGGTTCGACAGACAACACGTTGGGCGTAGTGAAAGCGATAGGGGATGAACGTGTGAGAATATTGCATAGCCATTGCCACGATGTGAAAGGGAACTTTGTAAATGCGCTGGAGCATGCCAGAGGAGATGTGATATTCCTGAGTGACCAAGACGATGTATGGCTGCCAGGCAAGTATGAGCGCTGTGTGCAGGAACTGAAATACGTAGATTTGGTGTGTACCAATAGCAAAATCACAGACGAGCATCTGAATGTTGTTTGTGACAATTTCTTCAGACTATACCATTCCCACAAGGGCATACTTCGCAATATCATCAATGGCACTTATTATGGTTCCTGTATGGCATTCCGGAGAACGTTGCTTTCATTGGCATTGCCCATGCCCTCTTCCCAAGATGTAAACCATGATTTATGGTTGGGACTGGTTGCAGAGATGACAGGTTCCGTAAAATTCATACAAGAGCCCTGTTTGCTGTACAGGCGGCACAAAAGTGCTCTGTCTCAAACGGGTAAGTATTCCAGTTTCTGGAGTAGAAGTTCCCGCCCCTTATGGGTGAAGATTAGAACACGTATGGTTCTGCTATATTACGTTTGTAAATATCGTATTCAACATGCGAGATAAGTTAGTAAGTATCATCACCGTTACATATAATAGTGCGAGTACACTGCCGAGTACCCTTCGTAGTGTCGAAGTACAAAACTATGCAGATATTGAGCATATTATCATAGACGGAGCCTCTACAGACGGCACATTGGCTATCATTAAGGCATATGCTCAGAGAAGACAAAGTGTCCGCTATATATCGGAAAAGGATGCCGGTATCTACAATGCTATCAACAAAGGGGTTGGTCTGGCTACAGGTGATGTGATAGGTATTCTGAATTCCGATGATGTATTGGCAAGCCCGGATACAATAGCAACCATTGTGAAGGCATTCTCCGATGCCAATGCCCAAGTCGTGTATGGTGACCTTGTGTATTGTAACACCACGGGTTCCGTGGTGCGCTACTGGCGTAGCAATACCTTTCGCCGCAGCAGCCTGAAATTCGGTTGGATGCCAGCCCACCCTACTTTTTATTGTCTCCGCAGCGTGTATGATGAGATGGGCAAATACGACGAGACATTCCGCATATCGGCAGACTATGACTTTATGTTGCGTGTGCTGATGCGCCCTTATCACATTATGTACGTTCCTGGAATTCTTGTCCGTATGAGTATGGGTGGTGCAAGCAACCGTAACTGCCATGCTTTGCTGTCCAAAAGTTACGAAGACGTACGGGCATTGCATAATAATCATGTGGGTGCAGGTGTGGTGACCGTATTCTTGAAGAATGTCCGTAAAATCCGTCAGTTTCTTCGGTAAATGCTCAACGTGTCCATTGTACTATATCAGCCGAAATGGGAGGAAGTGGCGGCGCTAACCAAGGTGCTGCTACAGTCGAAATATACCCGTCGGGTGTATTGGGTGGACAATTCGCCTGCGGAAACAAAGGCGTTGCCCATGGAAAAGGATGTAGTATGTACGGGGAAGGATAGTGGAGAGGATGCGGCTTCAGAGGATAAAGGTAGGGCGAAAAAACGGATAGTGTATATCTTCAACGGCAAGAACCTCGGGTACGGGGCGGCGCACAATATCGCAATACGAGAGAGCGTGTACGACGATGTGCCGATGCACTTGGTGATAAATTCCGACATACTTGTTACAACGGAAGCAATAGATACCATGGTGGAGTTTATGGCTGCCCACCAAGAAGTGGGGCAACTGATGCCGCACGTGGTGTATCCCAACGGCGAGACACAATACCTGTGTAAGTTGCTTCCTACCCCGCTTGACGTATTCGGACGGCGTTTCCTGCCCAAACGCTGGATGGCGAAACGCAATGCACGGTACGAACTGCGGGCATCGGGATATGACAAGATGATGAACGTACCCTACTTGAGCGGGTGCTTCATGCTGCTACGTACGGAAGCGGTACTGAAAGCGCGGCTGTTTGACGAGCGGTTCTTTATGTACCCCGAGGACATTGACCTCACAAGGCGTATCCACCGAGATTATCTAACTATCTATTTCCCCTACGTCACCATCGTGCACAACCACGCCAAGGCGTCGTATCACAGCCCGAAAATGCTATGGATACATGTGGTGAATATGTGCCGCTATTTCAACAAGTGGGGGTGGTTCTGCGACAAAGAGCGCAGACTGGTAAACCAAATGACGTTGGATAGTCTTCTGCCTACCACGAAGTGATGAATCCAGATTTGCTGATGGTGAGCATGGCACCAAACTGATTGCCGAACTGGGTGCCTATATCCGTAGCCAAAGAGATGCGGAAATCCAAGCCCCATGCTTGCTCGACGTGCTTGGTGACCTCGAGGAGGAGGCTCGTATCGGTGGAGAGAAGGTGCTGGGAACGGTTGTTGTGCCCGTAGTTGCGGGTGTAGGAACAGATGGCACGATAGCGGTAGCCGAAAATGTCGCCCCGCACACCAATCAAGTGCGACTGCACCATGTGGTTGAGCGTGTAAACGGTTCCGTCCGCATTGTATATCGGCGAAGTGACGAACGGCGTGCCGATGGTGCGGTAGAAATAGTTCCAGCCGTTGCGGTAGATGCCGTTCTGATAATAGGTATCCGCGCCGCCGAAGACGAGACCGTCTTTGTCGTGGTACGGTCCGGATTGGTCGAGGGTCGTGAGGAACTCGTAGGTGAATCCGCTGATGTACCGCCATCGGGTCTGCGTGACATTGATACCCCACAAGCCGTCGCGCACGTTCATTCCGAAGCCGATAAAGCGTACCGGTCCATCCTCAAAGATATTGTTCCAATATGCCGACACTTTCCAGCCGTCGCCCTTGACGTCAAGGGTGAGTATCTGACTGCCGATGTGATTGCCTTGCGCGTTGATTTGGTCGTTCGCCATACTGCCGCCCGAGCGCACAAGGAAGGCATTGACAAAGGCGTGGAAGTCGTTGCCAAGGTCACCGTACTTGGGCGAGTAGCCGCCCCATTGCGCGACGTGGTGGAACTCGTAACTCAGGTTCACAGGCAACCGTCCGCCAATGCGTCCGCCCAGCCACTTGTGGTGCACCAGTCCCTTGCTGATATAGACGTTGTCCGCCTGCCACATGTGGCTGATACCGCCGCGGACCTCCACATATCCGTAGAGTCCGGGGAAGGCAGTCCATCGGTCGATGCCAATGCGCACTTGCGGCATGGGATGGGCATTGCAGGAGAAGAGCAGCCCACCGCCGCTCAAGAGCGGGTCGGGCACTCCGTATTGTTCGGGTTGGATTCCGAGCGTGATATCAATAATGTACAGGCGCGCGTGCGCATACGCGAGGTTGGTGTAGCCCGTGCCGAGGGTATTCATAGCGGGCAGCACGGCATCGGTCCGGCTTTGCAGCCGCCCTGTGAGCGTAACGGCAAAGTCGTAGTCGTACCAACGGTTGGGACGGGTAGCGGGTTTGATGATGCCCGCTGTGAGATTGCCGCTGAACGGTGAGGCAGCGATGTCGTCATGGCGGTTGGTTTGTAACCAGAAGGGTGCGGTGGACCCGTACGATGCCACGCCGCTGAGCGAGGCAGTGTAGAGGAGCGTGTCGCGCGCCGTGTCCTCATGCGCCATCGGTAGCGGCCACCAGTCCCACGCGAAGGCGGGACAAGCGGTGAGCAACAGCAGGGGCAATATGTGGCGTAACTTATTCAATACGATAGAGTTGCGGGTGGATATGTCCGTTGATGTCTTCGCCTAAGCCGAAGTAGATATGCCCGTCAATGGTGAAAGCAATGAGGTTCTCCGCCTCGCCGTAAGGCATGGTGCCGCAGGTCTCCCAATCGTTGGTTTCGGGCGAGAAACGGAGAATATCGGCATAGAGATGCCCCGAGGTAAGCGCGCCGCCCCAATAGCGTCCGCCGAAGACATAGACATACCGGCTGTTGGCGGTACAAGCCGAGAGGAACCGTGCGCCGTCGGGCATAGAATGGTGCTTGGTCCAATGGTCGGAGGTGAGGTCGGCTTCCCACCACTGGTCGAGGTTGGCAGTATTGAATCCGCCGCCGAGGAAACAACGGTTTTGGCACATAGCGCCGAAGACTCCGTGACCGGATTTCGCGCGGTGGTGGTCGTCCTCGAGCGTGGTCCACGTGTCGGTGGGAATGTCGTAGATATTGATGTCGCGACTGAAACCGGGTCCCGACGGATAGATGGCGTAGATGCGGTCGCCGATGAGGTAGGGGATAGGGCGGACGGTGTTGGAGGTAGGGAAATCGGCAAGGCGTTGCCAGTCGCCCGTTGCGGGGGTGTACCGCCAGAAGTCGCGGAGGTAACTCGGGTCGTTGTACGCCCAACCGTTGAAGCCCATGCCGATGTACACGTGTTCGCCCGCCACCTGTGCCATAGCATGCACGCGGGGCTGGAGCGGCGTCTCGCCGAGGTCGCTCCATGTGTCGGACGCGGGGTCGTAGCACCAAAGGCGGTTGCTGCGGGTGCCCGTGGAGTCGCGACCGCCGAAAATGTAGGCTTTACCAGCGTAGGTAAAGGCAGTCGCCGAGGCGCGGGGCGAGGGCATGTCCGCACAGCGCGTGACAGGCACCTCAATGTCAGGGGTGCGGTGGCAGGCGGTGAGGGCAAGGAGCGCCAAGAGGAATATGTAGGTCTTCGCTTTAATACGCTACTGATTAAGGGAGTTTGTCGCGGGGCTATCGGGGGTCTGTCGGGGGTCGTCGGTCAATCTACACGGGTCTTTTTCTTGAGTTCGAAGTCGCGTCCGAGGTAGTTTTTGCGGACAATCGGGTTGGCTGCGAGTTCCTCGGGCGTACCATGGAAGAGGATTTTGCCTTCGAAAAGCAGGTAGGCGCGGTCGGTAATCATAAGCGTCTCGTCCACGTTGTGGTCGGTGATGAGAATGCCGATGTTCTTGTCCTTCAAGCGCCACACCACGTCCTGGATTTCCTGCACCGCGATAGGGTCAACGCCCGCGAATGGTTCGTCGAGCATCACGAACTTGGGTTCGATAGCCAGGCAACGGGCTATCTCGGTGCGTCGGCGTTCACCGCCCGAAAGCCGGTCACCGAGGTTCTTGCGCACGTGCGCGAGGTTGAACTCGGATATGAGTTGCTCTAATTTCTGCTTCTGATAGTCCTTGCTGAACTTGGTCATCTCGAGCACCGAGGCGATGTTGTCCTCCACGGTCATCTTGCGGAAGACGGACGCCTCCTGCGGCAGGTACCCGATGCCGAGTTGCGCCCGTTTGTACATCGGGAAATTGGTGATGTCCTTGTCGTTGAGGAAAATCTTGCCCTCGTTGGCGGTGACGAGACCCGTGGTCATGTAGAAAGTAGTGGTCTTGCCCGCGCCGTTTGGTCCGAGGAGACCGACAATCTCGCCCTGCTCAAGGTAGATGCTCACATCGTTGACCACGGTGCGTTTGCCGTATTTCTTGACTAAATGTTCTGTTTTTAATACATCCATGTTCGCTCTTGTAGGCTATTCCGGCACACCTCTTATATATAGGGGGCGGGTTCGACCCGCTTCGGGGTTGGGAGGTGTTGACTTTTACTTTTGTTAGTATCTGTATGGGTTGCCTATCCCTTGCTCATCCCTTGCGTATCCCTTGCTGTTTGACACGGTGAAAACGGGGGTGAGTTGGGGCTAATTTTGGTTATTAATTGTTAATTCCACGGGGCAATGGTCGGAGTGGACGGCGTCCTGCAAGATACGTGCACCGGTGATGCGGGGGCGGAGCGGCTCGCTGACCCAGTGGTAGTCGATACGCCATCCTGCGTTGCGCTCGCGGGCACCAAAGCGGTAACTCCACCAACTGTACTGCTCGGGGCGGGTGTCGAAGAGGCGGAACGAGTCAATCATGCCGCTGTCCTGCCATCGGTCCATCCATTCGCGCTCTTCGGGAAGGAAGCCGCTGACGCCGACCTGCCGCTCGGGGTGGTTGATGTCGATGGGCTTGTGGCAGATATTGTAGTCGCCGCAGACGATAATGTTGGGGCGCGTCTGGCGCAGCAGGAGCGTCCACTTGAGGAAGGCTTCGAGGAAGTCCATCTTGAACTCCTGACGGACGCCGCCCGTGGTGCCGCTGGGGATATAGACGCAGACGACGGTGATGTCGCCGAAATCGGCGCGGAGCACGCGCCCTTCGCAGTCGTAGCGGGGGTTACCCATGCCCGCGATGACGCGGTCGGGCTGCGTCTTGCTGAAGATGGCGACGCCCGAATAGCCCTTCTTCTCGGCGGAGTGGACGTAACTGTAGTAGCCGAGTTCCTGCATGGCGAGGGTGTCAATCTGCTCGGGCTGCGCCTTGCTCTCCTGGATGCAGAAGACGTCGGGGCTCTCCTGCCGGAGCCAGTCGAGGAGCCCTTTGCCGATGGCGGCGCGGAAGCCGTTGAGATTGTAAGAGATAATTTTCATGGGCATCAGGGGATAACGACTTTACGGCTGCTGTTGGCTGTCTGCAAGATGTAGGTGCCATGTGTAAGCGTCTGCGGGTCAGTGGTATGCAGACGTTGCCCGAGTATGTTGTATATAGCACGGATTTCGGCGGATGGCACTGTTTCGATGTCGTCAGTAGCGGTGGCGTTGCGGTAGGTGAATGTAATCACGCCGTCTTTCTCTTGGATATTGGTGATGGGGCGGTCGGTGATACCTTCGTAGGCTGTGGCACCGGCAGGGAAGAGGTCGGTGGCTTTGCCGTTATAGCCATTGTTGAGGTTGTATGAACTATAGTTGGGAGCCTTGCCGTCCGCCTCAATGAGGTCTATACCCATTCTGCTTGCGGTGTTGTTGACGCTGTTGCTGTACCACTGGGAATAGTTGTATTGGATTTTCGTAAGCATAAGCCCATGCCCGGGCAGGTAGGTGTCGAGCCCTGTCTGCTGACGGTTCTCCAACAGGTAGAATGTGGAGGGCGACGGGTCGTTGCCTATCAGGTTATGCTCATCGGTCTCGGAGATAAGCAATACCTCATTGGAGGAGGTTAGGTCGTGGAGAGTGACCTCTTCGCCGTCGGTAAGCACACGCGGTGCTGCCCAGCCCATGAAGAAACGCTCATAGCCGGAGTAGTTGGGCGGGGTGTTACCGTCGTTGTTGTAGGGTCCATAGTCCATAATGTCCCACGCGCCAAGGGTCTTGTGTGTGGTGCTGACCTCTGTAGTGATATAGAGGTCGGGCAAGCCCAGCACATGGCTGAACTCGTGGCAGAAAGTGCCTATGCCGTCGTGTACTTCGGAGAGGCTGCTCATCTCGTTGCTGCAAGCATAACTGTCCACCTGTTTGCCGTCGATGATACATGTAACATTGGCTGCCGTCAGGTAGTAGGCATGGGGCCAAATGGTATTCTCTGCACCACCGTCCGCCTCACCATAGCCTGCATAGAAGACATAGACAAAGTCCACATAGTCGTCGTTGTCGTTGTCATAGAGGGTGAAATCCACGTTGTATTCGCTCTTGGCAAGTTGGCATGCCTCTTGAATCATCTTCTTGGGGTGCTTGTCGTTGCCTTGCCTGTCGTTGCCACCGTAGTATGACGTCTTCTGGCTGACGGTGACGGGACCTATCACATCAAACTGCGGGTGGTATTGGTGATTGGAAGCCTCGTAGAAGTACTCGCGTGCCGAGCCCGCAGAAGTGATATGCAGACGCTCACCACCATAGGTGTAGGAGTAGTCGCGTGTGTAGTTCTGCCCGTTAATCATACTGTCCATCTCGGCTTTGGTAGTGGTGAATGCCCTGTCTTGGAAGTTCACCAATATGATAAGTCCGCGGGGGGCAATGTTGAGGGGCGTGGCTTTGGTGGTCTGCTGCGGCAGGCGGCGACGGGAGTTGGCACGGCGTGCCTGTATCTGCTCGTCGGTAAGAGCGGGGATGACCTCGTAGTTGCCTTGTGCATTGAGGGCAACCCACTCGCCCTGCTCGTTGGTCAGCCAGTGGAAATGCTCGTCACCATGTGCGTACACGGTGAGGGTGGTGCCGTCGGCTTGTGTGACGGTGCGCCCCATGCGGCGGGCAGGCACTGCGTATATGCAGAGTGCTGTGGCACAACAGATGACTATCGATACTATCTTCTTCATGCGGTTTGTCGGTTTGCTAATATAATACTACTTGTTTCTTGATGCCATGCTTCTCGAGCCATACTGCTTCGCGGGCGGTACGCTGCTCTTTGTCGTGCGCCTGCTTGCAGGAAGGAACTGCCTTGCCTATGCAGTTGGTGGTGGCATAGCAAAGGCATCCGTGCCTGTCCTCCATGACTTGCCAGCCGTCCAAAGTCATAGTCCAATGCTTACGCTCATCGCCACGGAGGTAGGTATGCAGCGTGTCGCCATCGGGTTGTACGCGCTCTATCACACCCGGATAGGCTGGTACTCCGCGGTGGGGTGGCACCTTGGCATAACCTATTGTCAGCAAAGCACATAGTGCTAATAGGATACTTGCTCTTTTCATATCAGTCTTTGTTGGCTTCTTTTATCTTCTTGAACAGGTTGCTGGCAAAGACAAAGTCGTTAAGTGCTTCGTTGTCAGCGTGGAAGATGTCGTGCCGGCTGCCTTGCCACTCCTTGACGCCGTTCTTGAGGAAGACGATGTTGTCGCCTATTTCCATGATGGAGTTCATGTCATGGCTGTTGACCACAGTGCAGATGCCGTACTCTTTGGTGATGTCCTGTATCAGGGCATCGATAATCAGACTCGTCTTGGGGTCGAGACCCGAGTTGGGCTCGTCGCAGAACAGGTACTTGGGGTTCAACGCAATGGCACGCGCTATCGCCACACGCTTCTGCATACCGCCGCTTATCTCGCTGGGCATCAGCGCGAAAGCCCTCTCGGGCATATTCACGCGGGTCAGGCAGAAACGTGCGCGCTCCACCATCTCGTCGTGGCTCATCTGCGAGAACATCTCCAGCGGGAACATCACATTCTCCTGCACCGTCAGGCTGTCGAACAGCGCCGACCCTTGGAACAGCATACCCACTTCTCGGTGCAGCATGCGCACCTCTTTCTCACTCATTTTGGCTAAGTTCTGCTCTTTTCCAAAAGAACTGCTCATCCCCCTCTCTGAGGGGGCTTGGGGGAGTCGGGTCTTGTATATTATCTGCCCCTCGTCAATCGGGTGCAACCCAATCATCGACTTCATCAGCACCGTCTTACCCGAACCCGACTGACCGATAATCATGTTCACTTCGCCGTCGTGGAAGTCCGCGGATATATGGTTCAGCACCACGTTCCCGTCGAAACTCTTGACGATATCCTTCACCTGTATCATATCAATTCAGCATTAAATTGGTGAGAACCACGTCCATCAGCAGTATCACTATACTGCTGTTCACCACGGCTTTGGTGCTGGCTTTACCTACTTCGAGTGCGCCTCCGTAGGCGTAGTAGCCGTAGTACGACGACATGCTCGCGATGATGAACGCGAACACCACCGTCTTGATAAACGAATACCACACATAGAACGGTATGAACGCGTACTGGATACCTATCAGGTACTCGTCCACCGTCAGCACATCGGTCAGCGCACTGATGGCGTAGCCGCCGCACAGACCCGTGAACATCGACAGCGTCACCAGCAACGGCATCATCACCATGAATGCCACTATCTTAGGCAATATCAGGTAGTTAGCCGAATTGACACCCATGATTTCCATGGCATCTATCTGCTCGGTGATGCGCATCGTGCCTATCTCCGACGCGATGTTCGACCCCACTTTGCCCGCCAAAAGCAGACAAAGAATCGTACTGGAGAACTCCAACAGGATACAGTCGCGGGTTACCAGACCCGTGGTATAGACAGGCAGGAGCGGGTTCTCGGTATTCAGTTTGGTCTGCATGGTCATAATCGCGCCCATAAACACACTGACAATCAGCGTAATGAGTATCGATTGCAACCCTTGCTTCTCCATCTCACGGCTTGTCTGCCGCCAGAACATCCGCTGCCGGTCGGGCAATCGGAACACCCGTCCCATCAGCAGGCAGTATTCGCCTATGTGCTCAATAATCTTCATATTTCATACGTTTAGATAGGTTTCACATTTGTATCTTGTTCCTACTCACCTGTATCATAAGCCCGCAAAGTTACACTTTTTTTTTCATCTACACAAATGCCCACCCGTGCTCTTCTGCGTCAACCCCAACCGGATATGCCAATCTGTCACCTTTCGCGCTGCGGCATAGTATTTGCTGGGTGGTTTGCAAATACGAAACAAAATAAATCATTGCATTATGAAAACAAGTACCAAAATCTGGATGTGCCTTGCGGGTATCGCACTCGTAGCGTTAGGCGTTGTATGTCTTGTCAATTCGGGTAGCACGTTGCTCAGTCTGGCGTGGCTGCTCGGTTTGATTTTTCTCGTTGCGGGGTGTTGCGAATTTGCCGCATGGGGCAAGTTGCACCTCATTCTGCCGCAGAGTGGACTGCTCTTCCTGTCAGCGTTTCTCCAAGTCCTGATGGGGCTGTTTTTCATCATCCATCCGGTGTCTTTGGCTGCCGCGCTCCCGTTTGTGTTTGCTTTCATCGTGTTGTTCGAGGGGGTGCGTATCGCTATCGAATCCTTTGATTTCAAGCATGTAGGCTTCCGTTTCTGGTGGATAATGCTTCTCTTCGGACTTGCCGCCGCGGCTTTCGGCGTCTATGGCCTCTACCGGCCCGCAGTCAGTGCCGCCACGCTCACGGTCCTTGTCAGCATCGGTATCATTTTGGCAGGCGTTGGCTATTGGGTACAGGTGGCAGGTATCAACCGTTTCGAGAAGAAACTCAAGCAACTGCACGACCGCTACGGCTTCGTCGATGCCGAAGAGGTCAAGTAACATCTTCCTGTATTCATCCTGTTTTTCCGTCTGAAGAGACTGTCCAACAAGTGTGGATAGTCTCTTTTTCTTTCATTTTTTCAGAAATACATCTCGACACTATGCGGAACAACGCGGCTCGCGTTGTCAAGATATTGCTATTTTCACGACCAATCTGCAAACTGTCAAACTCTAAACTGCACTCAACTCTCAACACTCAACCACTATCCCCTCCTCTGGAGTGGTTCGTGATTTCTTCGAGTCAAGACTATGATATTAGTATGTGATTAGTATGTGATTACCGAAATAATAGCGGATGGATAGCGAACTGCCTGCCTTCTTTTTGCAATGGCTATAAATTTGCAAATAAATCGTACATCGTAAATTCGCAAATCGTAAATGAATTAATGGTCAATTCGCGGCTAATTATATGTTTATTGTTGATTGTTTTGTTTCTTGACCATTATGTGTAAATCGTACATGTTTCAAAATTGTACATAAATCGTACCTTGTAAATTTGCAAATCGTACATCAAATTATTTGCACGTTTGCAAATAATTCCTTACTTTTGCACCGCAAACCTGCCGACGAGGGGTAGTGTCCCCGTATTCGCGGTGGTTTGTACATATTGATAAGCGTTTATTGACGCTTTGTGTTTGACAACAAGAAAACTTCGCAACTTTTCTACCTAAGATAGTCAAAATCAAAGTGAGCAATAGATGCCTATTTGATATGACGTTAGTCGTACCGCACTCTGCTGATTGGGTGTGGTATGTTGTCATATCTACGTAGGCTTCATGTTGTTTATTTGACTATCTGGGCAATGCGAAGGCCTCTTGTTGTGAATAAGCAACACGGGGTCTGCGCTTTTTTTATGTCGATACGGAAAGAATGTAGTTATCAACATAATACTAACAAGTTAAACAACAAATCATTATGAAAAAGTTCAGTACAATTTCATGCATGTTTGCCATTCTTGCAATGGCAATGGTTGGGTGTGAACCCACGAACCCTGCAGAGAACAACCAAGGCAATGGCGACGAGCCCAAGAAAGACACCGTGCCCGAGGAGGTCATCGACAACTCCACCCTGCACCACGTGTACAGCGTGTACAACGGCTCCAACACCTACGGCGTACCGTTCCATGAGTTCATGTCTATCTTTACCACGGGTACCGTGAAGATGAACAGCGACAACAAGATTGAAAGCGGCAAAGGCTATGTGCTGTTTTTGAGCCTGTTGTCCGACCCGCAGGACGAAGCCACATTCCCGCAAATAGGCAACTACAATGTGGCTTCTGCCAATGCTATCAATGGCAAGAACTACAACGGCACTCTGGTCGGTGGCTTTGAGACCAATAATGGCGGTGCATACGGTTGTATCGTCTATATGGTCAATGATGGCAAGATAGAGGGATATGACCTGATTGCCAATGGTACGCTCCAACTCAAAGGCAACAGCGAGGCGGCAAGCATTGAGGCGCGCTTTATGAGCCTTGACAGCACCTATAAGTTCTCTTACAAGGGTGCCCTTGAGTACGCCAACAACGGCTTCTGCGAGGAGGAAACCTACTACGGTGAACCGAAGACACCCATCACGGTGGACTCTATAGAGGCAAACCAATTCATTTTTGAAGGAAGATTTACAGTAACAGACGAATTGGATGAAGTGGTAGTACGAATACTTGAGAAACACTCACATACCCCGGGAGTGGATAGAGACGATTATGCGATGTATATACATTTCTTGGTTTCCGCTAAAGATACGGTACTAAATGGCACATACAATGTACAAGCCATCAAGAGTAGTGCCGATTTCAAAACCAATATCATAGCGGGTAGTATAGGGGAATCATATAAGATGTCTCATGCCACAAAGATATATTCGAATCTTCGCTTCGGTAATTCCGATGCCACTTTCTATATCGAGTCGGGTTTTATGACCGCAACTCCCGACGGCTTCACAGCAACGCTCACCAGCCACTATGGTTCTACATTCAAGTATAAGTACGAAGGTAAAACCAAGATTGTGAAGAAAGAGTCTTCGGCTCCCGAGCGCATCGCTCCCGCACAGCAGGGTCTATATGACAGGTCTGTGGGGCTGAATACAGATATTTCTGTAAAAACTATTACGGACTGACATCCCAATGACACGCTCGCGTATCTCCCATTTAGGCATTAGCATGTCAGAGAAACCGCATTAAACATTAATACATTTATGTATTTCGGAAGTGTATTATTTGAGTTTTTTACCATAATGACATCGCCGGGGACGCGGACGCCCTCGTCCGCGGGCAGTTTGGCACAAACTGTATGACGATGCTACTCACTTGGGGGACGACGCGGCTCGCGTCGTCATATTGAAGTATTTAATAAAGAATATATCATGTCGCTTACGAGTAATATAGGTCTTGGTCCTCACATAGTGCACCAACAAGACACCAACAACCTCATCCATAACCTTCTGTTTACCCACACTACAGGCAGAAGCCAATCCTGTCTGTTTGGAGAACTCACAGGTTTTGAAGCCGCAGAACATTCCATTCGTGGTCTGTTCCGTCAATTTTGCTATTGCCCGAATGGTATGCTACCCGTGCCGGAGAGAGAAATCGGTTCTGCGCAGTGGCGGAAGATGTGCCATGTTCCCCTTACACGAGGCAGAATCTTCACCCGCTTGGTGGTTCTTGACTCCCTTTTCTCAACCCATACCGACAAGGGTTACTACATCAAGCAGCATATGACTGACGCTATATGGGAAGCCTGCAAAGACGCCAAAGGCGGGCACTCGGATGATGTGTTGGCAACCAAAGCAAGCAACTATATCTTATGGACAATAGCCCATCCAAATGCACCATCTCCTGTAGATACTACGGTAATACAACAGATAGAAGACCTGCTCTACGGGCGTTTTCCATGGGTAGAGAAGACTGGAGACCACAAGCAAACAGAGTTGTCGCTTATGACCAAATATCTCCATTGGCTGGTGGAAGAGGTGCGTCCGAATGGCACCATTGGTTTCCCCATCTACGATAGTCTGATTGTTACCATACTGCCCAAAGTGTACAAGTATATTTTGGGTAGGGACTTGAAATCGAACTACCCCAATGCTACCAAGCCCATTTTGCAACGCCCTTATGCCGACTATGTGCGAGCCCTGTGGAAAATCGTAGATACACTGATGAAGGCACCGAATGGAAATGTGTGGAACCACCCCGATATGACCCCGTTCCATATCTGTGACCTCTTTCTTTGGCAACTTGGCAAAGTGTATGATATGTGGTTCAATCCGAGGTACAAGGGCAAGGTGGATTACAAACGTCTTTGGATGCTTGTCACGCAAGACGAGTTTGATACAATGCTCCGTACAGGGCAAATCATCTCTCGTCGCGATATGTTAGAATACTTAGCCAAGAAAATATAAATCTCTAATTCACACAAATATGAGAAGAAAATTATTATCTATAGTTTTTTGTGGCTTGTTTGCCACAAGCCTCTGTGCAGAAACAATAACGTATGAATATGACATAGAGGTTGATGGATTGCGGTACAGGAAACTGACAGAATCTACTGTAGAAGTTTCGACAGCGTCCCAACTGGAAACAGATGGTATATTTATTTCGTGGACTCCTTCTGCATTTACACAACAGAATGTTAAAATACCTGCGACAATAACACATGATGGGCACACCTATGAAGTAGTTAGCATTGGTGATGTGGCTTTTTACGGCAGAGAAAGTATTATCTCCATCACTATTCCCAATAGCGTAACGAGCATTGGAGGTAGTGCTTTCAAAAATTGCACAAATCTTGTATATGTCATTATCCCCAATAGTATATCAATCATTCGAGGAGAGACGTTTTATGATTGTACAAGTCTTTCTTCCATCACAATTGGTAGTGGTGTGACGAGTATTGAGGATGGGGCTTTTGGCGGATGTACGAGTCTCACATCCATTATTTGGAATGCGAAGAACTATGTGCCTGACGAAGATTCTTGGCGGTCTCCATTTGATGCGCTTGCTTCACAGATTACATCTTTTGTTTTTGGCGATGGTATAAGTAGTATCCCTGATTATTTTTGCTCCAATATGAGCAATATTACCTCAATCACCCTCCCTAATAGTGTAACGAGTATCGGGAAGTATGCCTTTAGCGGATGTAGTGGTCTTACAACTCTCGTAGTCCCTAATAGTGTAACAAGTATAGGAGAATACGCTTTTGAGAATTGCAGCAGTTTAACCGCCATCAATATCCCTGACAATCTAACAAGTATAGAACATGGGACATTTTCTGGTTGTTCCGGTTTGACCTCTCTGACTATCCCTAAGAACATAACGCACATATCCGATTCGTTTTGGGGGTGTACAGGTCTTACTTCTATAGTATGGAATGCTCCCCATTGCCAGAAGGATGAGGATATGTTCGTGTGGAGTTCTTATTTTTCTTCCGTGGCTTTTCAGATTACGTCGTTCTTTTTGGGCAACGACATAGATACTATTCCTGGTGGCTTATGTAGCGGTATGAGTAGTCTGACTTCAGTCACTATCCCTAATGGTGTGAAAGATATAGGTGAATATGCTTTTAATGGGTGTGAGAGCCTTATGTCTATTACTATCCCTAATAGTGTAACAAAGATAGGTGAGAGTGCTTTTAGTGGATGCCGCGGACTACTCTCTGTCGTTGTAGGTAAAGGTGTAACTCATATTGGGAGATATGCATTTAACTATTGTGATAAATTATCGTCTATCATAGTGAATGATGGAAATCAAACGTATGATAGCAGAAGCAAATGTAATGCTATTATTGAGACTGCTACGAACACATTAGTACAAGGGTGCAGTACTACCATTATTCCCAATAGCGTAACGGCTATCGGAGAATGTGCTTTTGGGGGAATGGCAGAACTCGTTTCTATCAATATTCCCAATCAGGTAACAAGCATCGGAGACTCTGCCTTTTTTAATTGTGACGGTCTTGTCTCTATCACTCTTCCCAACCATATAACCCGCATTGGCAACAGCACTTTCCGAAATTGCGAGAGTCTCGCTTCTATTGCTATCCCCAATAACGTGATAAGTATCGGAGAAGAGGCTTTCTATGGTTGTACTAGCCTTGCGTCAGTCTATATTGGTAGTGGAGTAGCAAGTATCGGAGAGAATGCGTTTTTTGATTGTGAGAATCTTTCTTCTATCGTAGTAAATAGTGAAAATGTTGTATATGATAGTCGTGACAATTGTAATGCTATCATAGAAAAAACTACAAATACTTTGGTGTTAGGTTGCTCTGCAACCATTATCCCTAATAGCGTAACGAGCATTGGCGATTATGCCTATTCTTATTGTCCAAATCTTATATCTGTTGTCATTACTAATGGCGTGAAAAGCATTGGGGATGGGGCTTTTTCTGGCTGTGATAATCTTGCGTCAGTTACCATACCAAGCAGTGTAATCAGTATTGGAGAATATGCTTTTGAAGGGTGTTATAGGCTCGCATCCGTTATTATCCCCAATAGCGTAACAAATATAGGAGAAGATGCTTTTTATGGCGTACTGAATGTGATATATGGCGGAAATGCTACAGGAGCACCATGGGGAGCAATGAACCTGAATGGTTATGTGGATGGCTATCTTATCTATGATAGTGCGGCAAAAGAGCACTTATTGGCATGCAGCCGTGCTGCAGAGGGGGAGATTACTATTCCGAATAGCGTAACAAGCATTGGCAATTCTGCGTTCTATGATTGTTCGGGTGTTACTGCTGTTACCATTGGTAGCAATGTAACAAGTATAGGAGAGTCGGCATTTTCACATTGTGATACCCTCACCTCTATCGTTATCCCGAGTAGCGTGGAGAGCATCGGAGACGAGGCTTTTAGGAGTTGTGAGAATTTGGCATCCCTTTACTTGTGTGCCCCGTCAAGCACTATCGGTAAAGAGGCTTTTGCGTATTGCTCAAACCTGACGTCTATTACTTGCTACGCGCAGGAGCCTCCTGTTGCGGATAAAGAGACCTTTGGCTATGTGGGTGATGACTATTATTCGCGCAGTACCTTGTATGTCTTGTGCAATAGTATACCTGAGTACCAATCGGATTCGGTATGGGGGAATTTCAAAAACATACAATGCATCGATTCAGAGCCTACCACGGTGGACGGCATGACGGCTATCCCTTCCACAACTACGGTTACTTTTGATTGGCAAGCCAACAGGAGTGCTGCTTCATACATCCTTGTGGTTAGTACGGATAGAGAGGTGTTCTGCTCGCTTATTTTTAACGCCAAAGGTCAACTGAATAGCATCGCTTATGCCCCGGGACGCAACGGACAAAAGCATCACTCTGCCGCCATACAAACGGCTGACGGTTTCCGTTTCACGGTAATTGGTTTGGACGAGGTGACGCACTACCTATATACCATGACGGTTAAAGATGTGAATGACATAGTCCGCACTACCTATACAGGCGAGTTTATTACATTAGGCACTCCTGCTGCTGTGGACGATGTGAATGACCAGACATCTTCTGCGGCAACACATAAAATCTTCCGTGACGGTCAAGTCTTGATACAGAGAGATGGCAAGACCTACACCCTCACCGGTTTAGAGGTGGAATAGGATTCCCTATAAGCCCATGGGCGGAGGGGAATATATCTCGTGTCGTCATTGGGAGAATAATTTGTAGAGACGTGGCTTTATGCCGCGTCTCTTTTGTTGTTTTGAGTAACGGGCTATAATCCATTGTGCGCATGTTGCGCACAACAGGTTTTGTCTGTTTTCTATGTTTTGGTTTTTCTTTTTGAGGTCATTCGGGGCGGAGCAACATAAAATTGAAAGCCAATTTTTGTTAAAACAGCCGTTTTTTGGAAAAATGCATAGAAACCACTGAAAAAATGAAGATTTTTTGGTATTGAGTGTCAGCATGTTACAAGCCAAAAACACAAAATGCACCATTTTGGCGAAAAAACGAAAATAAATTTGGATTTAGGACGATTTTGTATTATCTTTGTATTCGGTTTCGAAAGTGTGTTGGTTGAGTGGCGGATATTGGGGATTGAGATGAGTTTTGTATCTATCGTAGGAGGGACCGATAGATACAAAAATATGTGTGGGATTAGGCGTTGGGGCGGCGAAGCAGGGCGGAGTGGTAGCGGCAGACGGATTGCAGTCCGCAGGTCTCGCATTGAGGCTTGCGGGCTTGGCATGTGTAGCGGCCGTGCAGGAGCAACCAGTGGTGCGCTTTGGGGATAAGGTCGGCGGGAATGTACTTGAGGAGTTGCTTCTCCGTGTCCAAGGGTGTCTTGGCGTGCGTGGTCAGTCCGATGCGCTCGGCTACACGGAAGATATGGGTATCGACTGCCATCGTGGGTTGGTTCCACCAAACGGCACAAACTACATTCGCCGTCTTGCGCCCGATCCCCGCAAGGGTCTGCAACTCCTCGCGCGTGGCAGGTATCTCGCCGCCATAGACCTCCATGACGCGCTGTGCCATAGCCACGAGATGGGCGGCTTTGCTGTTGGGATAACTGACGGAGTGGATGTATGTCAGCACCTCTTCGGGTGTGGCATGCGACAGGGCTTCCACTGTCGGGTATGCGGCAAAGAGCGCGGGCGTGACGAGGTTGACCCGTTTGTCGGTGCACTGCGCGGATAGCATAACCGCCACAAGGAGTTGGTAAGCATTGTCGAAAGTGAGTTCACTCTCGGCAACGGGCATGTGCTCGCTGAACCATGCCAAGGTGCGGGTATAGCGTTCGCGGGTGGTCATTTCTGGTCGCGGTAGGTGCGGCTGAGGTATTGGAGTACTTTGGTCGCCTGTTGTTGGACGAATGCCGTTTCGGGGGTGATATCGCGCTTCTGCAGGCGCAGGAGCATAATTTGGTAGAGCAACAGGAGACACGCCTCGATGTCGCTCATCTCGGGGCGGTCAGTCTTCGCCTTGAGCAGGCAAAGCGATGGCGTAAGTTGCAGCATAGCAGCACGATAAGTTGCTTCTTCGGCAAGCAAATCGCGGTGCAGGTCTTCAAGTTCTGAGAGGGCGTTCTGTGCCAGTTGCAGGTGCCCGCGGTCGAGGATATTCTCTTGGTGCATCATCTCGCTGAGGTCGTGCAACTCTTGGTTGGCGTCCGCCTGTTGGGGGAACGCACGCAGGTAATCCTCTATCTGCCAGAGATACAGGATATATTCGGCAATGTTATTCTTCTTCAGTATCATCGTCTTCGTCTATCCAATCGTAGTCGTCGGACATAAATAGTTCTATCTCGCGGCGGTCCTTTTTGGTGGGTCGCCCTGTGCCGCGGTCACGCCCGCTCTGTGCTGCCAGGCGTGCCAACTCAAGGATTTCCAGTTGGTCGGGCGTGGTGATATCCTCCATATAGTTGGGCACCAACTTGGCTCCGACGCGGTTCTGGCAGAGTTGGAGTATGCGATAGGTGAAGGTGGCGGGACCTTTGCGCACGGTGAATACATCGCCAACGCGGAAAGTGCGGCTAGGCTTGAGTTCGCTGCCGTTCATCTTCACGCGCCCACATTTGCAGGCTTCGGTGGCGATGCTGCGCGTCTTGTACAGGCGCATGGCAAAGAGATATTTATCGACGCGGACTTCCATTATCGGTTGGTTTGAATGGTCATTCGGTTGGTGGTTAATCGGCTGATATACTGCTGTATATAGGCACGCAGGTAGGTGAGCATATGCTGCACCTCCGGGGTCTGCCCGAGGTCGGCGATGTGGTTGGTCAGCAGGAGCGGATCGGCAGTATAGTCATAGACAGCAGTGAGGGTTTGCCCGTCGAACTGCAGGAGCAGGCTGTCGGAAAACATCTGATACACAGGGTTGTTGTAGCAGATGGCGTAGGGATGCGGCTTGGCGGTGGTGAGGGCGTCCTCGCCGAAAGCAAAGTACGGTGCGGGGTAGCCTACACGCGCCAGTACGGACGGCATGATGTCAGTCTGGCTGATAGGCTGCGTGCGTATTTCTCCGTGGTTATCAGCGGGATAGAAGAACGCAACAGGTACCTCGAAGAGCCCTTTTGCCGTTGTGTATTCGGGGTGCGTGAGTTGGTTGGTGTGGTCGGCGGTGAGGACAAACAGCGTATGGTCATACCACGGCTGCGTCTTGGCGTAGGCGAAGAACTGCCGCAAGGCGTTGTCTGAATAACCGATGCACTGATGGATAGGTTGTGTGCCCATCGGGTAAACGCCTGTATATCTGTCGGGTACACGGAACGGGTGGTGGCTGGACGCAGTAAATACCGCCGTCATAAACGGCTCCTGCATGCGGCTCATCGTCCGCGCATAGTAGAGAAGGAACTCCTCGTCCCATATCGCCCATGTGCCGTCAAAAGCGTCAGGTCCGTCGTACTCGTCCATGCCGTAGTAGGCTAGGAACCCCGCGGAACGGGCATACGCCTGAAAACCCATACTGCCGTTGGGCGCGCCGTGGAAGAAAGCCGTAGTGTAGCCCTCGCGGTTGAGACAATCG
>SAMEA104315424__coassemble_378_pt1 | contig 55137 bp, 40 predicted proteins | sample SAMEA104315424__metabat2_low_PE_013 | metagenome-assembled genome bin SAMEA104315424 (sample SAMEA104315424) | gut metagenome | biome: Monkey gut; feature: monkey-associated habitat; material: faeces | place: China | collected 2013 | reverse complement strand
TAGCCTTCCTGTTCACCACGGTAGCCGCCAACGCCATTGCCATTGTGGGTAGCAACCCCGTGAGCGGCATGACGCTGATGACGCTGATCATTGCGTCTGTCATCTTCGTGGCGGTGGGCATGAAAGGCTCAAGCGGTATGGTAGGTGCCATGGTTATCGGCGGTGTTGTCTGCACGGCGCTTTCGGTTGCAGGTTCATTCATCACCGACCTCAAAATCGGATATTGGATTGGCACCACGCCGCAGAAGCAGGAGACATGGAAATTCCTCGGCACACTCGTGTCGGCTGCCACCGTGGGCGGCGTGATGATTGTGCTCAACAAGACATACGGTTTCACGGGCGACAACGCATTGGTTGCCCCGCAGGCAAACGCCATGGCGGCAGTCATTGAGCCGCTGATGTCGGGACAAGGCGCACCGTGGATGCTCTACCTTGCAGGGGCTATACTTGCCCTGTTGCTCAATCAGTTAGGCGTACCCGTATTGCCTTTCGCACTTGGTATGTTCATCCCGTTGCACCTCAACACACCGCTGTTGGTAGGTGGTGCTATTTCGTGGCTTGTCAGCCGCAAACGCGAGAAAGACGGTGACCGTGCCGAGGAATTGGCACAGAAGCGCAATGAGAAGGGCACCCTCGTGGCATCGGGCTTTATTGCAGGTGGCGCGTTGATGGGTGTTGTTTCGGCAGTTATCAAGTTCTGCGGAGCCGACTGCTACCTCACCGCATGGGCTGGCAGCAACGGTGCCGCCATCATCGGTATCGTGGCATACCTCTTGCTCATCACCTATTTCATCTTGGCAAGTAAAAGAATAACTAAATAATAAACAACAAGTTAAAGTTTGATTTTATGGTAAGTTACAAAGAATTGGGTCTTGTGAACACCCGTGAGATGTTCGCCAAGGCCATCAAAGGCGGATATGCTATTCCTGCCTTCAACTTCAACAACATGGAGCAACTCCAGGCTATCATCAAGGCTTCGGCTGAGACCAAGAGCCCCGTTATCCTCCAAGTGTCCAAAGGCGCACGCAACTACGCTAACCAGACCCTGCTCCGCTATATGGCACAAGGTGCAGTGGAATATGCCAAGGAACTCGGCTGGGAGCACCCGCAGATTGTGCTTCACCTCGACCACGGAGACAGTTTCGAACTCTGCAAGAGTTGCGTGGACTTCGGTTTCTCGAGCGTAATGATTGACGGCAGCGCACTGCCCTATGAGGAGAATATCGCCCTCACCCGCAAGGTAGTGGACTACGCACACCAATATGATGTGACCGTTGAGGCAGAACTCGGCGTACTCGCCGGCGTAGAGGACGAGGTTGCCGCAGAGGAGAGCCACTACACCAAACCCGAAGAGGTAATTGACTTCTCTTCACGTACGGGCTGCGACTCATTGGCTATCTCTATCGGTACCAGCCACGGCGCATACAAGTTCAAACCCGAACAGTGCACCGTTGACCCGAAGACCGGTCGTCTTGTACCTCCTCCATTGGCATTTGATGTACTCGACGCCGTTATGGAGAAACTGCCGGGCTTCCCCATCGTGCTTCACGGCTCGTCCAGCGTACCGCAAGAGTATGTGGATATGATTAACCAGTACGGAGGCAAACTGGAGGCTGCGGTAGGTATTCCCGAGGAGCAACTCCGCAAGGCTGCCAAGAGTGCCGTTTGCAAGATTAATATCGACAGCGACAGCCGTCTGGCATTCACCGCTGCTGTCCGCAAGGTATTCTGGGAGAAACCTGCAGAGTTCGACCCGCGCAAGTACTGCGGTCCTGCACGCGACCTGATGGAGCAACTCTACAAGCACAAAATCATCAACGTGCTCGGCTCCGACGGCAAAGCAGAATAATCCTGCTCCCCGCTAAATGTAATAAAGAGGCTGCCTAAATTTGTTAGACAGCCTCTTTATTTATTGCATATTAGAAATATCTTTTTCTTTGTATTTTTATATCAAAAGTCCGTACAAAAGCCTGAGGGTGGCTGGATGTATCCTGTGTTGTTATATTAGTGTTTGTTATACAATACAACGCGGACATGTTGTCCGCGTAAAGGTTTTGGAGGTTTTGGTTTTTATTATGGTTAGGTTTAGGTGCTAACTATGGGGGACGTGAAGCGTAAGGCGGATGCGCGAAGTACATTGAGCGCCGAAGCGATACGAAGCCCTGTGGGTGAGTAGAACTCCTTATCGGCTCGCGTCGTCATAGAATAGAGAGGTGATAGGGACTTGTTTGCTTGTATAGCCCCAAAAATGCACTAAAAAAATGCACTTTTTGCCAAAATCTGCACTTTTTTGGTGCATTTTTTGGTTTCACAGACAAAAAACACTACTTTTGTACCCGAATCAAAAGCAAATAAGAGTGTGTTATGGATGCATTATTTGAATACCAGCAGACGTTGTTGGCAAAGACTACGCTGACTTTTTTCCGCTACAAATACACGGAATTGGATTGGAGTCGGCGGGTGTTTGGTTTGGTGGGTCCTCGTGGTGTGGGCAAAACCACGATGGTGCTGCAGTATATCAAGCAGCATTTGTCGCTTGCCGATACCTTGTATATCACTATGGACCACTTGTATTTTGCCACGCACACATTGATAGAGGTGGCAGATAGATTTTACAAGCAAGGTGGCAAGCATCTTTTTATAGACGAAGTGCATAAAGCCAAAGACTGGTCGCTGCAAATCAAACAGATGGTGGATACCTACACCGATATGCAGATAATATTCACGGGCTCGTCTGTGTTGGATATATATCGCGGTTTGGCAGACCTCAGCCGCCGTGCCCCTATCTACGAGATGCAAGGGCTCAGTTTCCGTGAGTATTTGGAGTTGTACCACAATATCCGTATAGCACCTGTCACCATGGAGGACATCTTGCAACACCGTGTTTCCATTCCCGACGTGCAGCATCCGTTGCCTCTCTTTGCCGACTACCTGCGCCGGGGGTATTATCCGTTTGCCAATGAGGACACCGACTATGCCACAGCACTGATGCAGGTCGTTACGCGCACTATGGAAAACGATATACCTACGTATGCCAACCTCAATGTTTCTACGGCACGTAAACTAAAACTGCTGTTGGTAGTGGTGGCGCAAAGCGTACCTTTCAAGCCCAACAATGTAAAATTGGCGCAGGTAACCGGTATCTCGCGCAATGACATAGGGGACTATTTCTACTACATGGAGCGAGCGGGCATGCTGATGACATTGCGCGATGCCACGGCGGGTGTGCGCGGTATCGGCAAAGTGGAGAAAATGTATGTGGACAATAGCAATCTGATGTATGTCTTAGCCCCCGACAAGGTGGATATAGGCAATATCAGGGAAACTTTCTTCCTCAACCAGATGCGGGTACGTTATCCGGTGGTATCGTCCGAGGCGTCCGACTTCGAGATAGGCAAATATACCTTTGAGGTCGGCGGCAAGAACAAAGGCAAACGCCAGATAGCCGATATTCCCGACGGCTATGTAGTGAAAGATGACATAGAATTCGGCTACCAGCGCACTCTTCCCCTTTGGGCTTTCGGACTGACTTATTAAACAACAAGGGGCTGTCTAAACTTAACTTGTCAGACAGTCCCTTTGTGTGTTCGCAAAACGGCACTTCGGGGGGAAGTGAGACATACGACAGGTGTGCGCTGTTCGGGAGACGACGCGGCTCGCGTCGTTAAAAACTTAGGAAATGACATTTTTCAATACTTGTTAGACACCCTCTAACGGTACAATTTTGTATATTTGCAAAATAATCACTACTTTTGCACCGCAAGCCTGCCGATGAATGGTTGTTTCCCTGTATTCGTGGTAGTTTGTACACATTGATAGCGTTTATTGACGCTTGCCTGTGGAGAATAAATAACAGTTTTGAATAGCATCAAATTTATAGTATTATGAAAAAAAATTTATCTGTTCTATTTGCTGCCTTTCTGGCAACAGGATTGTATGCTTACTCGTTTGAGGTAAACGGCATCTATTACAACATCACCGATTATTGGGGTGACGGGGAGGAAACAGAATACAACTGCGCCGCTGTGTGTGCAGGAGATGCACCATACACGGGTGTTGTCAATATCCCCGCTACGGTAAGCAACGGAGGAACTACCTACAATGTGCGAATAATCGAAGACGGTGCCTTTGGCGAGTGTATTCGCCTTACTTCGGTGTATGTCCCTTCGTCAGTCAAGAAGATAGGCTCTTCAGCTTTTCAAGGTTGCAGAATGCTGGCATCTGTTACGTTGTCCAGCGGACTGAAGAGTATTGATTACTATGTTTTTGGCGGGTGTGCAAGCCTGACGAAGATTGTGCTGCCGAATAGTATCACGGATTTGGGGTCTAGTTTATTCCAAGAGTGTACGGCTCTTGCAGAGGTAACTTTGCCGAATAGCATTACTTATTTGCCTGGCGAATTTTTCTACGGATGCAGTAGTCTTGCATCAGTGTCTATTCCTTCGTCCGTTACGGAATTAGGGGCGGGTTGTTTCCATGGTTGTTCAAGTCTGTCATCTATCACACTGCCTGCTAACCTGCAGCGTATTAACGGCGATTGTTTTTATGGTACGAGTATCAAAGAGATTATCATCCCTGCAAGCGTAACCTACATAGGTGGGGCTATCGTGGGAGATGCAACGCAGGCTGTTTATATGCAGGGCAGTCAGGCTCCTCTATTGAATGGTAATTCTTTGTCATCGTGGTACGACTCTAACTTGACCGTCTATATTCCTTGTGGTGCGTTGGCAGACTATCAGACTATATGGGGTACCGACTTCAACTATGTGGAGTGGAACCAAAACATTGCTTTCAGGACAGTTGTTGCTCCGGAGGGAGCGGGATATATCGCAATGCAAGGTGATTGCAATGTTACAGACATCGAACTCACAGCGAAAAACAACGCAGGATATGCCTTTGTGATGTGGAGCGATGGTGTTACCACTCCTACCCGCACTGTATCCGTCAATAGCACACAGACTTATACGGCGATGTACGCTAAAGCCATGCATTGGCAAGTCTATAGAGTTTATCCGAGTGAAATCAACGAGCCTGTTATTGTCCCTGATAATTCGTATAGGGTTCTTGCCGAAGGATATGCAATACCGAATACTTCCGTAACAATAGAGGCAGATAAAGTATGGGAGGGTGATAATATCTTCTCCTATTGGAGGGATGGTGAGACTGCCAACCCGCGCACATTTACCATAACGCAAGACACGGTTTTCTATGCGCAATACGTGTATGGCGGTTTGGTTGGCAATGACATTACGTATATGCTGCAAGACGGGGTGCTGGACATGGAGGGCACGGGCGATATGTACGATGGCACGACAAGATACGCAGAATATGAGATTCTTTCGGATAAATACGAAGATTGGTATGTATGGATGTGGTATGAGTTGCTATATCAGGCTAATGATATAAAGATGACAGAAGGCATCACGTCTATTGGCGAAGCATTGTTCTACGACTTGCAAACGCTCAGTGAGGTGAACATTCCTGCAAGCATCACGGAGATACGTGCCCGTGCTTTTGAAGATTGCCGCAAGTTGAAGACCATACACTTTGCTGACAAGAGCCAACTGAAGACCATTGGCGACTGGGCGTTCTACAACTGTCACAACCTGCGCAGCCTGACGTTGCCCGAAGGACTGACTACAATTGGTGACGGTGCTTTTTATGGCTGTGCTTATCTTGCAGAATTGACTTTGCCGAGTACTACAACCAATGTTGCCGACAATGCTTTTGCCCTGTGTGGCAAGTTGCAGAAGATGCGCGTTAAAGCCACTACACCGCCAAGCATAGACCAACAGACCTTCGAAAGTGTCAGTCGCGACATCCCTGTTTATGTTCCTGCAGAATCCGTTGGGGCTTATCAGAGTGATATGTACTGGAAAGAGTTTAATATCCAATCGGATGCTACGGATACCGAGAACACGCTTGTTGATAATAACAGCAATACTATTCGCAAGATATTCCGCAGCAATCAAGTCTTGATACAGAGAGGCTCCAAGACCTACACCCTCACCGGCGTAGAGGTCAGGTAACAATGCTTAATGCGCAATGAGGGCTGCCCACACGGGCAGCCCTTTGTATATATCTGCTGTGCAATCACTTACAAAAGAAAAGTAACAAAAAGTGACAGAAAGTGACAAAAAGTATCGGAAAGTGACAAATAACGCCAAATCGCGACAGAAAGTGACGGAAAGTAACAAAAACGCTCAATGGCTTCGGCGGTTGTAGTATCTTTGCAACGTGATTTGAAGGAGCATACTTTTCAGAATACGATGTTTGCGTATTTTCAGAAAAAGCAGTACCTTTGTGCGTCCAACAGACAAGTAGAACTTAAAAACAACAATATATGAACAAACCTCTTTTAGTTTCATGTTTATCGCTTATGGCTTTGACAGCGTGCACTAAACAGCAAACGACGGGTATTCCGTTGAGTAATCTGGACACCACTGCGGTGGCGCAAAACGACTTCTATCAGTTCGCCTGCGGCGGCTGGATGAAGGAGAACCCGCTGCCTGCGGAGTACAGCCGCTTTGGCAGTTTCGACAAGTTGGCGCTCAATAACCTGGAGCAGGTCAACGGACTCATCACCGGCATCGCGGGGCAAAAGCACCCGCAGGGCTCCATCGCCCAGAAGATTGGGGACATGTACAACCTTGCTATGGACACTGCAACCCGCAATGCCCAGGGCACCGCGGCTATCCAACCCACACTGGACGAGATTGCTGCCGTCACCAGCCCCGACCAATGGTCAGAGGTGCTCGGCAAGGCAATGGAATACGGCATTTGGGCAATGTATGTGGATGCTGACGCGCTCAATTCGAGCATAAATATCCTCAACGAGGGCCAAGCTGGCTTTGCCCTTGGCGAGAAGGAATACTACCTCGACCAGGACGAGCACACGCAGATGATACGTGCCGAGTACCTTAAATATATAGAGAAGATGTTCACGCTCTTTGGCATCGACAATGCCGCAGAACGTGCACAGACCGTGCTCCGCCTCGAGACGCGCTTGGCCACCGCAGCCCTCAACAATGTGGAACTGCGCGACCCCGTTGCCAACTACAACAAGATGTCGGTTGCCGACCTGCAGAACCTCGTGCCGCAAGTGGATTGGAACGTGTATTTTGCGGGTATGAACATCAGCCCTGACAGCCTGTCTGTGGGACAGATTCGCCACCTGCAGGAGGCGGGTAAGATGCTGGCAGACGAGCCGTTGGAGGATATGAAGACCTTGTTCACATGGCAAGCCATCGACGGGTGCGCTTCTTACCTCACCGATGAGATATACACGGCATCGTTTGACTTCTACGGTCGTATCCTGAGCGGCCGTCAGGAGCAAAGCCCGCTGTGGAAGCGCGCCGTAGGTATCGTCAATGGTACCCTTGGCGAGGCTGTCGGACAGATGTACGTGCAGAAGTACTTCCCTGAGGAGAACAAAGAGCGTATGCTTGCGCTGGTCAAGAACCTCCAGCACGCCCTCGGTGAGCGTATCGAGGCTCTCGAATGGATGTCCGACGAGACCAAGGAAAAGGCGATTGAGAAACTCAATGCCTTCACCATCAAGATTGGCTACCCCGACACATGGCGTGACTATACCGCCCTCAATATCGACCCGAACCTCACCTACTACGCCAACCTCCAACGCGCATCGAAGTTCGAGCAGGACTACAGCCTCAGTTTCCTCGGTAAGCCGGTGGACAAAGCCAAATGGTATATGACCCCGCAGACGGTGAACGCCTACTACAACCCGTCCAGCAACGAGATTTGCTTCCCCGCGGGCATCCTTCAGTATCCGTTCTTCGATATGGCGGCGGACGATGCTTTCAACTATGGTGCTATCGGCGTAGTCATCGGGCATGAGATGACCCACGGCTTCGACGACCAAGGCTGCCAGTTCGACAAGGACGGTAACCTCAACAACTGGTGGACGGCAGAGGACAAGGCACGTTTCGATGCACGCACCAAGGTCATGGAGGAGTTCTTCAATAATATCGAGGTTGCCCCGGGCGTACACGCCAATGGGGCCTTCACGTTGGGTGAGAATATCGCCGACCATGGCGGACTGCAGGTTTCGTTCCAGGCGTTTATGGAGAATGAGGCGGCTAAGCCTGAGAGCGAGCGTCTGAAGACAGTGGACGGTTTCACGCCCGAGCAGCGTTTCTTCTTGGCGTATGCCAACGTATGGGCAGGCAATATCCGCCCCGAGGAGATACTCCAGCGCACCAAGTCCGACCCTCACTCATTGGGTCGCTGGCGTGTGAATGGCGCACTCCCGCACATCAACGCATGGTACGACGCATGGCATGTCACCGAGGCTTCGCCCCTCTACGTTGCTCCTGCCAACCGTGTATCTATCTGGTAATTTGTCTTTACTCCTTATTCCTTTCTCCTTACTCAAAATAACAAAGTTATGATTAAGCATATCGTATTTTTCCGCCTCCTCGACGAGGCGGAGGGGCATACCAAGATGGAGAATGCCCGAATCATCAAGGACGGGCTTTTGTCCTTGCGCGACAAGATTGATGTCTTGGTCAGCGAGGAGGTGGGTATCAATATCCCCAACTCCAAGAAGACCGACTACGACATCTGCCTTATCTGCGAGTTCCGCACGTGGGAGGATGTGGAGACCTACCAGAACCACCCCGAGCACCTCAAGGTGGCAGGCTATATCGCCAAGTGCCGCTCTGCCCGTGCTGCTGTGGACTACGAAGAATAAAACACATGATTAACCTTATAAAAATAAAAAAACGTATGAAGAAATTCACAAACGCTTTGATGTTGGGCGCAATCAGCATCGCTACGATGGTCGCTATGGCAAGTTGTGGCAATGATAAGGAACCTGAAAAGGTTATGGCTATTACTCCTATTGAGAAGATTGAGAACGGAAATTTTCACTTTTTAGACACTGTTATATTGAGTGTTACGGATGCTCCTATAGGGGGGGGGGTTACGTATCAATGTGATAATGAATGGGTTGCAGTACTATTTGGCGACACCTTGGTCGCATGGCATATCGGTGATGCTGTTATTACTGCTACTGTCGGTGATACGAAGGCGACGTATGCTATCAAAGTAACTGCCAACCCCGAGTACAATATGGCAACCGAACCCTTAACGGACTGCTATGGCATCTCTGCAAAGGAACTAAAAGACAGGAAAAACGAAACTCCGTTCCGTGAAACAATAAAAGACGGTACAGGTTCGATACTATATTTGCAGAATGCACAGACGGCTACTTACGAAATCTATGGATTCGAAAGTGATAAGTTAGATAAGAGTTCGTTGCAAGTTCAAGAATTGACGCAGGATATTGTGGATGGCTACGTTTATTTCCTTAGTGAGAGGTATATTCGTGTAACAGTTCAAGGTGATGAAAAGGGTGTGTATTATGCTGATTCTTTCAAGCCAGAAACTGCAACATTGCTTCTCCAACTGTTTTTTTCTAAGGATAATGATATTATGAGAATTGAATACCGTCCGTACTCTCACCCATCCAATGCTCCTGCTCCAAAAGCAGAGAAGAGACTTCTGCCTTTGTCTCTTTAATTATGGTAGTTCTTTGATTCTTTGACTGGTTAGCGCGCCTAATATGCGCGCTTAATTAGGTAATGAAGGGGGTGTCTAACAGGTTTAGCACTCTCTTTCTTTTCTGGGCTTCCTTTTTGGAGACAAGTGCGCGCTTGGATACTATGTTTTGGTGATGGGGGACGACGCGGCTCGCGTCGTTATGCGCCAACGGCGCACAAAGTGTCGTTGGAGGTGAAAGTAGGAGGACTGTGTAAAACTCCTTAAAGTCTTACATGACAAATTCTATTAACCGTTACATAGTTACTACTCTTAATTCGAGGTATTCTCGAATTAAGGTCTATAGGTCATTTTGCAGGCTGCGATGTAGTCTCATGTCCGATGAATAGGGCGTTACAGTCGATTCAAAAGGTTCAGACAAAATGAACAAGCGCGTTACGCACAGGACGGCAAGAGCTGTTATCTCCACCGAAAGGTACGAACAGTGGTACACAGCATTGATTTTTACCTGCCTTACTTGTTTACTTTTCAGTGTCCCGAATGTACAGGAATGCCCAATACAAACAACAAGATTGAAGGCACTTTTACTGACTTGAAAAAAGCGTTGAACAACCACACGGGAATGTCTCAGCAGAACAGGAAACGATTTATAAGCGGTTTTTTCTTGCAACGATTGAAATGATTTTCTCTACAACTTTCCGATGTTTCCATTACACTTCCGGTCTTCCGTCATTGCTGTTTTCTGACTACTACGCGGCTCCCCAAGCCGCATATTACGCAATCCCCAACGGAGAGATTTTTAGAGACAATTATTAACACCATTGACACAGCCTGCAAAATGACCTATAGAAACATACTAACAACTTTTCAGCCTGCAAAATGACTTATACGCCGAATTTTACATGTATCTGTATGTTGTTCTGTTCGTTTAGTTCTCATGTGCGGTGCAATTGATGTATTTTTATCTTGCTAATAATCATACGGTTATAAAGAAAATGCAATTTTTCTTCTGCCAAAGTGTAGTTTTTTGCCTATTTTTGCGTCTTATATATAGGAATGTATTTTGACAAGCAATGAAACGACAACAAGAGCAAAAACCATGAAAGTGACTAAAGAACAATTTCCACAACTGGTGGAGACATACAAAGGCACCATCTACAGCGTCTGCTATATGTTCTCGAAGGACAGCGACGAGGTGGCAGACCTGTTTCAGGAGGTGCTGATTAACCTGTGGCAAGGAATAGACTCCGTCAGGGACGATATGGCGGTGAAGACATGGGTGTATCGTGTTACGATGAATACGTGCGTGACCATTGACCGCGAGAAGAAAAAGCGCGGCGAGACGGTGCCGTTATCCATGGAGATGGATTATTTCGATGACAACAGCGACAAAGCGCACACGGCACAGATACAGGATCTATACGACCGTATCCAGTTGCTGGAGCCCGTGGACAGGGCTATCGTGCTGATGTGGCTCACCGATATGAGTTACGAGGAGATAGCCCGAATCGTAGGCATATCGGTGCAGAACGTGTCGGTGAAACTGGTGCGGATACGCGAGAAACTGAAGAAAATGTGAAACCCTTTACGAAGTGATTACTATGGACGAATTGCAAGAAATGAAAGCCCAAATGGCATTGCTCAACGAGCAGTTGAGTCACGAGAAGATTGTCACGGACCGTCTGTTGCGCGATGTGACGAGACGGCAGGTGGACAAGTGGAACAACGTGGCACGCAAAGATTGTATAGAGGCATTTATCGTGCTGTGCGGCACATATGTGTTCTACCTTATGAATTTCAGTTGGTGGTTTATCGGTGTCACGGTGGTTGTAGCGATAGTATGTATGTTATCCGCACTGGTACCGCTGCCGCGTATCAAGCGCGAGGCGATTGCAAGTGGTGACCTGCTGACAGTAGCGCGGCGGATGCGCACACAACGCAAATTGTATGAGCGGTGGATCGGTGTCCGCTTCATACTGGAAATAGGCTGGTTTATGTGGCTTATCTGCGAGATGATGCGGTGGTATCATTACACTGAACTTTGGTTCTATGTAGTTAGTTTCCTGATGTGGATACTGCTGGCAGCCTTCGCCATCACCAAAGAGCGTTGGCGTTATAAGGGCTACCTCCGCGATATGGACGAGGTGATAGCGCAGATAGAAGAATGATATGGTGTGTAAATGCAAGTCCTTTTTGGTTCTTTGACAAGACAACAAGGGACTGCCCGGATAATCGGCAGTCCCTTGACAGAAAGATAGCAAGTCGGAAAGGAATCAAGTATCCTTAGAGACTCAGCGATAATTGCATATTTAATATATACCCAATGTATGTTTGCCATACACCAGGTATATATTTCTACAAGTCTTCAGGGTCGGTGGTGTCGTCGGTGTCGGAGCCTGCCTGGCGGGCTTCGTCGGCGGCAGCACGGGCAGCCTGGAGAGCAGCGTACTCCTCGGCGTTGTGGACGGGGATGTTCTGGAACTCACGCAAGCCCGTACCCGCAGGGATAAGGTTACCGCAGATAACGTTCTCCTTCATACCGTCCAGATAGTCTATCTTGCCTTGGATAGCAGCTTCGTTGAGCACCTTGGTGGTCTCCTGGAAAGAAGCAGCGGATATGAAAGACTTGGTGCCGAGAGCGGCGCGGGTGATACCCTGGAGTATCTGACTTGCCGTAGCGCACATGGCATCGCGTGCCTCAACCAACTTCTTGTCGCGGCGGCGGAGACTGGAGTTCTCGTCGTGGAGACGGCGTGCCGTGACAATCTGACCTGCGCGAAGCGTCTCGCTGTCACCGGCATCGGTAACGACTTTCTTGCCCCAGATACGGTCGTTCTCGTCGAGGAAGTCGAGTTTGTCAACGATTTGCTTCTCGAGGAAGCGTGTATCGCCGGCGTCCTGTATTTCGACCTTGCGCATCATCTGACGCACAATAATCTCGAAGTGCTTGTCGTTGATTTCCACACCCTGCATACGGTAAACGGACTGGGCTTCGTTGACGATGTAGTCCTGTACGGCAGTAGGTCCCTGGATAGCCAGAATGTCGTCGGGCGTGATAGCACCATCGGACAGGGCAACACCTGCATGCACATAGTCGCCCTCCTGTACAAGGATTTGCTTACTCAACGGAATGAGATACGACTTGACCTCACCAAGACGCGATGTGATATTGAGTTCACGGTTACCACGTTTGATTTTGCCGAAGGAAACTTCGCCATCAATCTCAGCCACGATAGCAGGATTGGACGGATTGCGTGCCTCGAACAACTCGGTAACACGCGGGAGACCACCCGTGATATCACCTGCAGTACCGAAGGAACGTGTCTGCGTGAAGAGTGCGTCTCCGACTTTGACTTCCGCTCCGTCGGGGTGAACAAGCAACGCCTTCACAGGCAGGTTGTATGTACGAAGCACATTGCCTTCCTTATCGAGAATGAGGGCGGCAGGCATCTTGGTCTTATCCTTGGTCTCGGTGATGGTAACCTCTTTCTTACCAGTCTGCTCGTCGGTCTCGGTCTTGGCGGTAACGCCTTCGATAACATCCTGATACTGGATGGTACCGGCTTGCTCGATGATAAGGGCTGCCTTGTAAGGATCCCACTCGCAGACTTGCGTGCCCTTGTCATAGACCTGCCCCGGGGTGACGAAGAGTTTGGAAGCGTACGGTATATTGAACTGGGTGAGTACGACACCTGTCTTCTCGTCCATAAGACGCATCTCGTTAAGACGGCTGACAACGATGATGTCGCCTTCCTCGGTGGTGATGGTACGCATATCGTCGATTTCGATACGACCTGCCTGCGGGATAGCGTAGGTGTTCTGCGTAGCCGCGTTACCTGCGACACCACCCGAGTGGAAGGTACGGAGGGTCAACTGCGTACCCGGCTCACCGATAGCCTGTGCGGCTATGACACCGACCGCCTCGCCTTTCTGTACGAGTTGGCGGGTAGCGAGGTTACGTCCGTAGCACTTGGCGCAAACACCGTGTTTCGCCTCGCAAGTGAGTACGGAACGAATCTCAACGGCTTCGATACCGGCGTCTTCGATAGCCTGGCACTGTGCCTCGCGTATCTCCTCGCCTGCGGCAACGATGAGGTTGCCCTCGTTGTCGTGAATGTCATGCACACTGACACGTCCGAGGATACGCTGCGTGAGGGTAGCGACGACGTTGTCGTTCTGCTTGACGGCGCGTGCGGTCAAGCCACGGAGGGTACCGCAGTCCTCTTCGGTGATGATAACATCGTGCGATACATCGACGAGACGACGGGTAAGGTAACCTGCGTCGGCCGTCTTCAAAGCGGTATCGGCAAGACCCTTACGGGCACCGTGGGTGGAGATGAAGTACTCCAACACGCTCAAGCCTTCCTTGAAGTTAGACAGAATCGGGTTCTCGATAGTCTGACGACCTTCTGCGGCACCTGCCTTCTGGGGCTTAGCCATAAGACCACGCATACCAGCCAACTGCTTAATCTGCTGTTTGGAACCACGAGCACCAGAGTCCATCATCATATATACAGAGTTGAACCCTTGGTCAGCCTCCTTCATGTGCTTCATCAGCACTTCGGTAACCTGTGCATCGACATCGGTCCATGCACCGACTACCTTATTATAACGCTCGTTGTCGGTCATAAGACCTTCCATGTAGAGTTCGGTAACCTCTTCCACAGTCTGATTACCTTTGGCAACGAGTTCGTTCTTCTCCTCAGGGATAAGGATATCGTTGAGGTTGAAAGACAGACCTCCCTTGAACGCCATCTTGTAACCAAGGTTCTTGATGTCGTCGAGGAACTGGGCAGTACGAGCCACACCGCAGGTCTTGATGACATCGGCAATGATGTTCTTAACGGCTTTCTTGCCGAGGGTTACGTTCTGGTAGCCTACCTCTTCGGGTACGAAATGGTTAACCAACACGCGACCCGGGGTAGTCTCTACAAGCGTGGTCTCGTGAGTACGCCCGTCGTGGATACGCACCTTGACGATGGCATGGATATCCGCTTTGCCCTCATTGAGTGCGATTTCGCACTCCTCGGGGGAGTAGAAGCAGAGCCCTTCGCCCTTGACACCCGTACGGGGCTTGGTGATATAGTAGAGACCGAGAATCATATCCTGCGAAGGTACGGTAATCGGGTTGCCGTTTGCGGGATCGAGAATGTTGTGCGAGCCGAGCATGAGCAGTTGCGCTTCAAGTACCGCCTCGTTGGACAGCGGAAGGTGAACTGCCATCGGGGCGCCATCGAAGTCAGCGTTGAAGCCAGCCCATGCAAGCGGGTGCAACTGGATAGCCTTACCCTCAATCATTCGCGGCTGGAAAGCCAGGATACCATGGCGGTGCAGTGTAGGAGCACGGTTGAGCAGTACGGGGTGACCCTCCATAACGTGCTCAAGAATATCGAAGATAACCGGGTCTTTGCGGTCGATGACCTTCTTTGCCGATTTAACAGTCTTGACGATACCACGCTCGATGAGTTTGCGAATGATAAACGGCTTGTAGAGTTCGGCAGCCATATCCTTGGGCAGACCGCACTCGTGCATCTTGAGTTCAGGACCAACGACGATAACGGAACGTGCGGAATAGTCAACACGCTTACCGAGCAAGTTCTGACGGAAACGTCCCTGTTTACCCTTCAACGAGTCGGAGAGGGATTTGAGAGGACGGTTAGCGTCGGACTTGATGGCTGTGGTCTTCTTGCTATTATCAAAGAGGGAGTCAACAGCCTCCTGGAGCATACGTTTCTCATTGCGAAGAATAACATCCGGCGCCTTAATCTCGACGAGTCGTTTGAGTCGGTTGTTACGAATGATAACGCGACGATAGAGGTCGTTGAGGTCCGAGGTAGCGAAACGTCCACCATCCAGCGGCACTAGCGGACGCAGTTCAGGCGGTGTAACTGGGATAACGCGGAGCACCATCCACTCGGGGCGGTTGCGTCCCTTGCTGGCACGGAAAGACTCTACCACCTGCAGGCGCTTGAGTGCTTCCGCCTTGCGCTGCATAGAGGTGTCGGTGTCGGCACGGTGGCGCAGTTCGTAACTGAGGGCATCGAGGTCGATGGTAGCAAGCATCTCTTCGACAGCCTCAGCACCCATCTTGGCAATGAACTTGTCAGGGTCGGAGTCGTCCAAGAGTTGGTTATCCTGCGGGAGACGGGCTATGAGTTCGTTGTACTCGTCCTAGTCAAGGAGCATGCGGTCTGCCACTATGTCATCACCAAGTTCCTGCCCAGCCAATACGCCGGCACGGATAACGATGTACTTCTCATAGTAGATGACGGACTCCAGTTTCTTGGTAGGCACGCCAAGGAGTGCCGCCATCTTGGACGGCAGTGAGCGGAGATACCAGATATGGGTAACGGGTACTACGAGTTTGATATGTCCCATACGCTCGCGGCGTACTTTCTTCTCTGTGACTTCGACACCGCAACGCTCGCAGACGATACCTTTGTAGCGAATGCGCTTGTACTTACCGCAATGGCACTCATAGTCCTTGGTAGGACCAAAGATGCGCTCGCAGAACAGACCGTCGCGCTCAGGCTTGTAGGTACGATAGTTGATGGTTTCAGGTTTGAGCACTTCGCCCGAACTGATACGCATGATTTCGTCGGGCGAAGCGAGCCCGATGGTGATGCGTGAGAAACCGTTTTTCTTATTATCTTGTTTGAAAGCCATATTCTTTACGTTTATTCCATTGTAATTGAGAGTGCAAGACCCTGCAGTTCGTGTAACAATACATTAAGCGACTCGGGAAGTCCGGGTGTGGGGAACGGTTCGCCCTTGACAATAGCCTCGTAGGTGCGTGCACGCCCAGTGACATCATCGGACTTGACGGTCAGAATCTCCTGCAGTACGTGAGCGGCACCGTGCGCTTCGAGCGCCCAAACCTCCATCTCACCGAAACGCTGACCACCGAACTGTGCTTTACCGCCCAAGGGTTGCTGCGTGATAAGGCTGTACGGACCAATAGAACGAGCGTGCATCTTGTCGTCAACCATGTGCCCTAACTTCATGAAGTAAGTAACTCCGACAGTAGCCATCTGGTCGAACGGTTCGCCTGTACCACCGTCGTAGAGTTGTGTCTTGCCGGCACGCGGGAGTCCTGCCTTGTCGGTCCACTCGTTGAGCGAATCAAGTGTACAACCGTCGAAGATAGGCGTAGCGAACTTAACGCCCAACTCGCGTCCCGCCCAACCGAGGACAGCCTCGAATATCTGACCGATGTTCATACGAGAAGGCACACCCAGCGGGTTGAGGACGATATCGACAGGCGTTCCGTCCGCCAAGAACGGCATATCCTCTACGCGGACAATCTTGGAAACGATACCCTTGTTACCGTGACGACCTGCCATCTTGTCGCCGACGCGAATCTTACGCTTCTTGGCAATGTACACCTTCGCCATCTGGATGATACCGTTAGGCAGTTCGTCGCCGATGGTAAGGTTGAACTTCTCGCGTTTGAGTTGTGCATCGAGTTCTTTGTACTTGGCAATGTAGTTCATGATGCAGCGTTCAACGAGGTCGTTGATGTGTGCGTCATTGGTCCAGCCAGCCAACATAACCGATGTATAGTCGATTTGCATGAGGCGTTCGCGGGTGAAGGAGAGCCCTTTGGCAATGATGTCGGACTTGACATAATCCACAACGCCTGCGGACTGTTTGCCTTCGAGCAACTTGACGAGTTTCTCGACAAGAATCTTCTTGAGTTGTTCAGCCTTTGCCTCGAACTCTGCGTCGAACTTAGCGAGCGTCTCCTTGTCCTCCATCTTCTGCTTGCGGTCTTTGAGTGCCTTGGCATAGAGTTGGCGGTCGATAACCACGCCGCTGAGTGACGGACTGGCTTTGAGAGAAGCGTCCTTGACATCCCCAGCCTTGTCGCCGAAGATAGCCTTGAGCAGTTTCTCCTCAGGCGAGGGGTCGGACTCGCCCTTCGGGGTGATTTTACCGATGATGATGTCGCCCGGCTGAATGTGTGCGCCGATACGAATGATACCGTTCTCATCCAAATCCTTGGTAGCGTCTTCACTGATGTTCGGGATATCGGATGTGAACTCCTCCATACCGCGCTTGGTCTCACGAACCTCCAGCAGTTGCTCAACAACGTGAACGGAAGTGAACATATCCTCACGCACAATGCGCTCGCTGAGGACAATGGCGTCCTCGTAGTTGTAACCCTTCCAAGGAATGTAGGCTACCTTGAGGTTCTTACCGAGTGCCAACTCGCCATTCTCGGTGGCATAGCCTTCGGAGAGTATGTCGCCCTTCTCCACACGGTCGCCCTTGCGTACGATAGGACGGAGGTCGATGGTGGTGTTCTGGTTGGTCTTCTGGCACTTAGGCAGTTTGTATTCCTTCTCTGCGGGGTCGAAAGAGATGAACTCTTCCTCGTCCGTGCGGTCGTATTGGATACGAATCCTGTCGGCATCGACATAAGTGACAGTACCTGCTCCCTCCGCCGTGATTTGGGTGCGGGAGTCCTGTACGAGTTGTGCCTCGATGCCGGTACCTACGATAGGTGCTTCGTTGTGGAGCAACGGAACCGCCTGGCGCATCATGTTGGAGCCCATCAATGCACGGTTGGCATCGTCGTGCTCAAGGAACGGAATAAGCGCCGCTGCGATAGACGCAATCTGCGACGGCGACACGTCCATAAGGTCGATTTGGTCGGGTCCCACTATAGGGAAGTCCGCCTCATAACGTGCCTTGACTTTGTCGCGGATGAACTTGCCGTTCTCGTCGAGGGGTGCGTTACCTTGTGCTACAGTGGACTGCTCCTCGTCCTCGGCGGTGTAGTAGACTACATGGTCGTTGTCGAGGTCCACGACACCGTTCTCCACCTTGCGGTAGGGGGTTTCGATGAAGCCAAGGTTATTGATTTTCGCATATATACAAAGCGAAGATATAAGTCCGATGTTCGGTCCTTCAGGTGTCTCAATAGGGCAGAGTCGGCCATAGTGCGTGTAGTGGACGTCTCGTACCTCGAATCCCGCACGGTCACGGCTCAAGCCGCCAGGACCGAGTGCAGACATACGACGCTTGTGGGTAATCTCCGCGAGCGGGTTCTGCTGGTCCATGAACTGGGAGAGCGCATTGGTACCGAAATAGGAGTTGATGACACTGGAAATGGCTTTGGCGTTGATAAGGTCGGTCGGCGTAAAGACCTCGGTATCACGCACGTTCATACGCTCGCGGATGGTGCGCGCCATACGTGCGAGACCGATACCGAACTGGTTGTAGAGTTGTTCGCCTACGGTACGCACACGACGATTGGAGAGGTGGTCGATATCATCGACTTCGGCATTGGAGTTGATGAGTTGCACCAGGTATTTGATAATCTCAATCATGTCCTCCTTGGTGAGCGTGCGCGTCTCCATAGGAATGGACATATTGAGTTTGCGGTTGATGCGGTAGCGTCCCACTTCGCCAAGGTCGTATCGCTTGTCGGAGAAGAAGAGGTTCTGGATAACCTCGCGTGCGGTGGCATCATCGGCAGGCTCGGCGTTGCGGAGTTGGCGATAGATGTACAACACCGCCTCCTTCTCGGAGTGCGACGGGTCTTTCTGGAGGGTGTTGAAGATGATGGAATACTCCGCCTCGTTCGCCTCCTCTTTGTGCAGAAGGATGGTCTTGACACCCGATTCGAGAATGGTGTCGCACATCTCCTGTGTGAGCACGGTCTCGCGTTCGATGATGACCTCGTTACGCTCGATAGTTACGACCTCGCCCGTGTCCTCGTCCACGAAATCCTCGGTCCAAGCCTTGAGGACGTTACCTGCGAGGGTACGCCCTACGATGCCGTCGAGGTTCTCTTTGGTGCACTTAATCTCTTCCGCCAGTCCGAAGCAATCGAGGATGTCCTTATCGCTCTCGAACCCGATGGCACGGAGAAGGGTGGTGACGGGCAATTTCTTCTTACGGTCGATGTAAGCATACATGACACGGTTGATGTCGGTAGCGAACTCAATCCACGACCCGCGGAAGGGGATTATACGTGCGGAGTAGAGTTTGGTACCATTGGAGTGCATGGAGGTGCCGAAGAAGACACCCGGGGAACGGTGTAACTGGCTGACAACCACGCGTTCGGCGCCGTTGATTACGAAGGTGCCTTTGGGTGTCATGTAGGGGATTGTGCCCAGGAACACGTCTTGCATCACCGGCTCGAAGTCCTCGTGGTCGGGGTCGGTGCAGGTGAGGAACAGTTTCGCCTTGAGCGGCACGCTGTAGGTGAGTCCACGACGAATGCACTCCTCGATAGAATAGCGCGGAGGGTCGATGTGGTAGTCGAGGAACTCGAGGTTGAAGTTGTTTCGAGTGTCCTGAATGGGGAAGTTCTCCGAGAACACTTTGTAGAGTCCCTCTGTGTGGCGCACTTCCGGAGTAGAGTCCATCTGGAAGAATTCGCGGAAGGATTTCAATTGGATATCCAGAAAATCAGGATACGGCATCTGCTGTTGCATTGCCGAGAAGTTGATTCTCTGTGTTTTCTGTTGTTTAGCCATTTATTTATGTAGATGGGTTTATATTATTCAATCGTCAAACTATTGGTAACAAATTATTTAGACCTAAATAGATGATTCGGTGAATTATCCTTTCTTAACCTGAATCGCAGTGAAATTACCGATATTTAACCGATTTTTAACATCCTCGTATATTCAGAGAAAAAGGTTTAGACCCCGTTACGGGATCTAAACCTAACACCTTACAAGTAGGGTTATTACTTGAGTTCAACCTCAGCGCCAACCTCCTCAAGAGCCTTCTTGAGAGCCTCAGCAGCAGCCTTGTCAAGACCTTCCTTAACGGTAGCAGGAGCAGCGTCAACGATGTCCTTAGCCTCTTTCAGGCCGAGACCGGTTTGCTCCTTAACAGTCTTAACGACTTGGAGTTTTTGTGCGCCAGCAGCCTTGAGGACTACGTCGAACGAAGTCTTCTCTTCAGCAGCGGGTGCTGCGTCAGCAGCGGGACCAGCAGCAACTGCTACTGCAGCAGCAGCGGGTTCGATACCATACTCGTCTTTCAGGATTTGAGCGAGTTCGTTTACTTCCTTAACCGTGAGGTTAACCAATTGTTCAGCAAAAGCTTTCAGATCTGCCATTGTTGTATAATTTTAAGTAGTTTATTTTATTATTAAGTTATTTTTCATGCCTTATCCATTCGCCATGGGTTGCTCATCCCTTGCGTATCCCTTGCTAAAAGGTTGCAGTTTGGAGCGATGTTAAAACGAATAAATGTCGGCATGTTTGCTGATTACTCAGCGCGTTCTCCCAGCGTTTTGAGGACGCCGTGGATGGTGTTACCTCCAGACTGGAGTGCAGAAACGACATTCTTAGCAGGCGATTGCAGGAGTGCAACGAGGTCTGCGATGAGTTCGTTCTTGGACTTGACGGTGGAGAGGAACTCGAGGTTCTGGGCGCCCACGTAAACGGTTTCCTCTACGTAAGCGGCCTTCAACTGGGGTTTAGCCTCGCCAGTCTTGTCGCCCTTGGTGAACTCCTTAATCAGTTTCGCGGGAGCGTTGCCGGTGTTGGAGAGCATGAGGGCGGTGTTACCCTTGAGAGCAGCGCAGATTTGCTCGTCGATGCCACGTGCCTCGAGTGCCTTGTGAAGCAAGGTGTTCTTGGCAACAAGGAGTTTGATGTCCTGTTTGAAGCATGCGCGACGGAGAGCACTGGTCTTCTCGGCGTTCAACCCCTCGATATTGGTGAGGTAGAAGTGGGAGTATTGACCGAGTTGCTCCTGCAACTCTGCGATGATGGCGGTTTTATCTTCCTTCTTCATAATAACTGTCTTGGATTAAATGATTACTCAATGGATTTGGGGTCAATCTTAATGCCCTGACTCATCGTACTGGAAAGATAAATGCTCTTGATATAGGTACCTTTGCTGACAGCGGGTTTGAGTTTGACAAGGGTCTGGATGAACTCGTTGGCGTTCTCTGCGATAGCCTCGGCGGTGAAAGAGACCTTACCAATGGAGGTATGCACGATACCGAACTTGTCGACCTTGAAGTCAATCTTACCCTGCTTAACCTCCTTGACAGCCTTAGCGACGTCGGGAGTAACAGTACCTGATTTGGGGTTAGGCATCAAGCCACGGGGACCAAGGACACGTCCGAGAGCACCAATCTTGCCCATGATTTGGGGCATGGTGATGATGACGTCGATGTCGGTCCAACCACCTTTAATCTTCTCGATGTACTCGTCGAGACCTACGTAGTCGGCACCAGCCTCTTTGGCAGCAGCCTCCTGGTCGGGAGTACACAATGCGAGTACGCGAACCTGTTTACCGGTTCCGTTGGGGAGACTTACCACGCCGCGCACCATCTGGTTAGCCTTGCGGGGGTCCACACCGAGGCGGACATCAATGTCCACACTGGCGTCGAACTTGGTGGTCGTAATCTCTTTGACGAGAGCGGCAGCCTCGGCTACCGTGTAGAGTTTACCTGCTTCAATCTTCTCTGCAGCAAGTTTCTGATTCTTTGTCAATTTTGCCATAATGATTGAAGTTTAATTATTTAACGGTAATACCCATACTACGTGCCGTACCTTTGACCATCTTGTAGGCGCTTTCTACGGTAAAGCAGTTCAAATCGACCATCTTATCCTCGGCAATCTGTCGGCACTGGTCCTCGGAGATGTTAGCCACTTTCTTACGGTTGGGCTCAGCCGAACCGGACTTGATTTTGGCAGCCTCGAGGAGTTGCACAGCAACAGGAGGAGTCTTAACGATAAAATCGAACGATTTGTCAGTGTAAACAGTGATAACAACAGGCAAAACCTTACCTGCCTTATCCTGCGTTCTGGCATTGAATTGTTTGCAGAACTCCATGATGTTCACACCCTTGGAACCCAGTGCAGGTCCCACCGGGGGCGAAGGATTGGCCGCGCCACCCTTGATCTGGAGTTTGATAAATCCAGCAATTTCTTTAGCCATAATTAGTTAGTTTTACTTTGTTAATAGTTTTGACCTCAAGCGGATACGTGGTATCCTCGGTCGGTTGATAAATGAAACTATCGAGTAGTACAACGGCCTGTAACGGGTGCCTCCTACTCTTTTGCTACTTGATCGAAGCTCAACTCGAGGGGCGTCTGCCTATCGAAGATAGTGACCACCACTTTGAGTTTGCGTTTGTCGGCAGCGACCTCGTTGATGACACCTTCGAAGCCGTTGAACGGTCCGTCGGTGACTTTGACGTGTTCGCCCACCAGATACGTTTCGTCGAGAATGCTCTCCCCTGCGGTCTCGTCGGCAGTACCCATAATCTTGTTGATTTCGGATTGGGGCACCGGTGCCGGCTTAGTGGAAGCCTTGCCGTCACTGAGGAAACCGAGCACGTTGGGGATGTTGCGAAGCAGCGGGTAGCATTCGTCGGTGAGGTTGCACTCAACGAGCACGTACCCCGGAAGGAGGTTGCGCTCTTTGATGACACGCTTACCGCCGCGCAGGCTCACTACCTTCTCGGTGGGAATCAATACTTGCGACACATACTCCTTGAAGAGCGTAGAGGTGACCAAGGCTCCTTCGATATACTCTTTGACCTTGTTCTCCTTGCCGCTAATCGAGCGGAGGACGTACCACTTATAGTTACCTTCAGCCATATCCAAGTTCTGATTAGAGAGATTAGAACAAGCCGTAGATGAACGTCATGATTGACTCGAAGCACCAGTCCATCAGCCAAACAATCAGCGCCAGTATAATGGAAGCAATCAACACCAGCACTGCGCTTTGGGACAACTCCTTGCGAGTAGGCCAACTTACCTTGTGGACCAACTCTTCGTAAGACTCTTTTACATTATCAACGAACTTCATATCAGTAGTTATTTCTTTGTTGTTCTTTATTCACGCCAACAATCCGGCTCCTGCGGGAAACAGAAGTCAGATTGGAAGCTATTTGTAACAGCACGGAAGGCAGGAATCGAACCCACATTGACGGTTTTGGAGACCGCTCTCCTACCATTGGAGGACTTCCGTTCGTCAGAATTTATTACGCGAATGAAACTCGCTGCGCGATTTTAGCGTTTCATAAATTCTTCCTCTCAAAATCACCAATCGGCGCTACGCTTGATTGCTGATTTTGGTTTGCCGACTGCGTCGGCGGGAATTTCCGACCTGTGGTCGGAGTATCTCTCTCCGTTGAGCAGCGAGGCTTGCGCCTCACCGCTCAGTCAAGAGATATGATAGATTGATATTAGTCAATCAGTTTGGTAATCTGACCAGAACCTACAGTACGACCACCCTCACGGATAGCGAAACGCAGACCCTCGGAGCATGCTACCGGGTAAATCAACTTAACCTGAATCTCTAAGTTGTCGCCTGGCATTACCATCTCAGTGCCTTCCGGAAGAGTAATCTCACCGGTAACGTCCATTGTACGGATGTAGAACTGAGGACGATAGTGGTTGTGGAACGGAGTGTGACGTCCACCTTCCTCTTTCTTCAGGATATAAACCGAAGCCTTGAACTCGCTGTAAGGTTTAACAACACCCGGGTGGGTGATAACCATACCACGGCGAACCTCGTCTTTGTCGATACCACGGAGCAACAGACCTACGTTGTCACCAGCCTCACCCTCGTCGAGCAACTTACGGAACATCTCAACGCCGGTTACAACCGATTTCTTGCCGTCTGCACCCAGACCAATCAACTGAACTTCGTCACCAACCTTAACAACACCGGTCTCGATACGGCCCGTAGCAACAGTACCACGACCTGTAATGGAGAATACGTCCTCAACAGGCATCAAGAAAGGTTTGTCAACAGCACGAGTAGGCAGTTGGATCCAGTTGTCAACAGCATCCATCAACTCCATAATCTTCTCTTCCCACTCAGGTACACCGTTCAATGCACCAAGAGCAGAACCACGGATAACAGGAGTATTGTCGCCATCGAAATCATAGAAAGAGAGCAACTCACGCATCTCCATCTCAACGAGATCAAGCATTTCAGGGTCGTCCACAAGGTCGCACTTGTTCATAAATACAACCAAACGCGGAACGTTCACTTGGCGAGCCAACAGGATGTGCTCACGAGTTTGGGGCATAGGACCATCAGTAGCAGCAACTACGATGATAGCACCATCCATCTGAGCAGCACCAGTAACCATGTTCTTTACATAGTCAGCGTGCCCCGGGCAGTCAACGTGTGCATAGTGACGGGTAGCGGTTTGATACTCAACGTGAGCGGTATTGATAGTGATACCACGCTCTTTCTCCTCGGGAGCGTTGTCGATAGAGTCGAACGAACGCAACTCAGAGAGACCTTTCTTAGCCAGCACGGTGGTGATGGCAGCGGTCAAAGTAGTTTTACCGTGATCGACGTGACCAATAGTACCAATGTTCACGTGCGGTTTGGAACGGTCAAATTTTTCTTTTGCCATAATTCTAGAATTTAGATATTAACGTTAATACTAATTTAAATCTTCTTTCTTACAAAGCCTTTCTACAAAGCACAATACTCCCTATATAGTCGGAAGTATCGTTACCAAGCAGTCTTTGGAGCTGATGGCGGGAGTTGAACCCGCGACCTCATCCTTACCAAGGATGCGCTCTACCACTGAGCTACATTAGCATACGGAGTATCTAAAAGTGCTCCGTTTTAGCACAAAAATGGAGCGGAAAACGGGACTCAAACCCGCGACCCCCAGCTTGGAAGGCTAGTGCTCTATCGACTGAGCTATTTCCGCAGATGTCCGCTTCCGCGCGTATATACAATGTGTGGGTGCGGATGGATTCGAACCACCGAAGTCGAGAGACAGCAGATTTACAGTCTGCCCCATTTGGCCACTCTGGAACACACCCCATCGCGTTCGCGTGCAAGCCCCTAAAGAATGATTGCTATCGCAACCATCGGGCGACTTGCCGCTCCGCTCTTTGCAAAAACGAGCCGTTTTTACAAGACCTTGATTTATAGTCTCAAGGTTGACTATGGATATTTCAAAGACCTCACACCTTTTGAGCCTCTAGTCGGACTCGAACCAACGACCGCTGGATTACAAATCTAGTGCTCTACCAACTGAGCTATAGAGGCGTTTGCTTTCCAACTCGCGTCGCATTCCTGCGCCTGCAACCGAATCGTGGCAACCACTCCTCGCTGCATTTGGCGGAAAAGCGGTGCAAAGGTACTGCTTTTTTCGGAACCTGCAAAATAAATCGCAAAAAAAATGTGTTTTTCGTGTATTTCTATCACAGAATATGTGTAAAAATCCCGAAAAACAAGCCAAAAACAAAGGAATAATTCCCGAAATAGGCATATAAAACAATATTCTTTTTCCCGAAGCTATTGCATATTTCATAGATTTATAGTACTTTTGCCGTGTTATTAGGAATAGTCGTTTTTAGTATCGTAATATGTTATATCGTAAATTTTCGCAACACATAGAGGAGTTTCTGCGACAGGAACCGCAGAAGATATTGTTGGTGAATGGGGCGCGACAGATAGGTAAGTCGTATATTATCCGCTACGTTGGGAAGAAAATATTTCCCAATTATGTAGAGATTAACCTCAAAGAAGATCAAGAGGGAGCAGGCATTTTTGCATCGGTACACAGCACACAAGATTTCTATCTGCAATTAGGTGCCATTGCCGGTAATAAATTGGGGAAGAAGGAAGATACACTCGTTTTCTTGGACGAGATACAGAGTTATCCACACCTGATGACGTTGCTCAAGTTCCTCAACCAAGAGCAACGCTATACCTATATCGCCAGCGGTTCGCAACTGGGTGTGGCGTTGTCGCAGACGCCGTCCGTACCATTAGGCAGTATCTCCGTGGAGCAGATGTATCCGCTGGACTTCGAGGAGTTTTTGTTGGCAACGGGGTGTGCGCAAGAGACAATAGACGGCGTGCGAATGGCTTTTGAGAAACGCGAATCGCTCAATGAATCGCTACACAACTATATGCTGCAGCAGTTTAAGATATATTTGTTGGTGGGGGGACTGCCGGAGGCTGTGAACAAGTTTATCGAGACGCGCAACATGACCTTTGTCAGGCGTATTCAGCGCGACATCATTAACCTCTATCGTATTGACGCCTCACAATATGAGCAGGCAAAGAAATTGGTTATTCGCAGGATATACGACCTTATTCCATCGAACATGGAGAATAAGAAAAAGCGTATCGTCGTCAGTCGTATTGATGACAAAAAGGGGCATGTGCAATTCAGCGACTATGAAAACGAGTTTGAGTATCTGACCAATTCCGGCATCGCATTGGGCGTGCAGGCTATCAGTAATCCTCGTTTTCCGCTGTTGGAGTCGGAGTCGAAATCGCTTATCAAACTATACATGAACGATGTCGGGCTGCTGACGAACCTGCTGTATGCGGATAATATCAATGCCGTGTTGCGGGATGAACGCAGTGTCAATCTCGGTTCCGTGTATGAATCGGTGGTGGCACAGGAACTGCAGGCACACGGGTTTGATTTGAGGTATTATGACAACAAGCAACGGGGCGAGGTGGACTTCCTGATTGATGACTATAGCCGATTGTCGGTCTTGCCATTGGAGGTGAAATCAGGGAAAGACTACACCGTTCATAGTGCTTTGACGCACTTTGTCTCCACTGCCGACTATCATATTGCCGAGGGGATAGTGCTCTCTAATGCACGTGAGGTGCAGCGGAAAGGCAACATAAGTTATCTGCCGATATACGATGTGATGTTTTTCGGGAAATCGGACGATGATGCTGCGGTGATTATTCCTAAGATAGAGTTATAGGGATTTGGAAACACATTTGCATATTGATACACGCCGCCACATGCGGTTCAGTTCTTCCACGGAGCGGACTTTGCAGGCTTTGCTCTTGCGTGATTTTCCCCGCGAAGAGGCGGAACAACTGTGGCAACGGCTCTGCCGCATCTATGAGGGTTACTTGACTGACCTCCCTTACACGGGCGGGAAGAGCAACCCGATGTGGGACGATTTGTATGATTCTCTGGCGGTGTTCGCTTACTATGAAGTATTGCCCCAAAAGCCGACCTTGGAGCAGTTTGAGCAGGTAGTGGCACAGAATTTCAACCGTGTGCATGCCCCCTCATGGCTGCGTTTCGGTACGGGTACTATACGCTTTTGTGTACGGTTCATTGGTCGTGTGATGGGGCGCAACCTCAACCGGCACCATGCTGATGGTTCGTGGGGCAATTGCTGGGGTATAGGTACGCCCGATGATTTGGATAATCTGCCCGGCATGCAGTTGCGTGGTTGTCCGATTGCGGATTTTGCCCGCAAGCATGGGTATGCACACCTGATGCCTGCCATGTGCAATCCTGACTTTGAAGGTATGGCAAATATGCATATCCACTTGGTGCGTCCGCGTACGGTCTCCATGGGCTATCCTTCCTGCGACTACTATTTCACGCCTTTGGGCTCCCCCGAGGCGGAGCGTTATCCTGTCAGAAAAACTCCAGAAGGTTTTCTTGTGAATGGAGACGGCAAAGACTGAACCTTTCTCTTTTCTGTTGCTTTTTGCATATATCGAATGTTTATCGTAACTTTGCAGCGATAAAAGGCAATAAATTAGAAGGTATTATGGATAATGTGTTGAATGCTGAATTTTTGAGAGACCTTAGTTACATTGTGGAGGACGAGAACATGATGCGGAAACTTTCGGCGTATGCCCGTCGCCTGTTGGCAACGAAGGCGGATGAGACGCTGATGAGCAAAGAAGAGTTCATAAACCACATAAAGACAGCAGAGAATGGGGCTACATACACCATGCTACAAGGGGAATCGCTGGATGAGTTGCTAAAGCGAGTTAGACCATGGTTGTTAAAGTAATAGCCAACCAAAATAACAGACATACTCTCCTTGCCTCGGGAGATAAAACATGAGGTACGTCTCTGCTGGCAGACGATAAAAACAGTCAGCAAAGCAAAGACCCATGCGGTGGCTTTCAGTGACGGATACAGCGGTGTTCCGAGAAGGTGGTTGGGTGGGCTTTGTAACATAAAAGCGTTTGGCTGCTTTCATGGTTCCCCACAAAAGTGTGCTGAATGCAAAAGCGTTTACTAACGCTTGCAAATCGACCATTGAAACCTGAGAAATTTCAACAAGTCATTCGATAGCAAGACATTAGTAGATGCTCATGGGTATATTCTATACACACACCTTATGTTCTATAGGGTGGTGTGTGGTTGAATATATGCGCGTGGGTTTCTGCAAGTTTTTTCGATGACACGGTTTTCTCAGGACCACAATGGCGGATTTACTTAACGGAAGTCCGCGTTTTTTGTGTGCCTATATGCGAACTATATATAATAAAAAACGGAGAAAGTCGATAGCCGAATAACAAAGTGGAGACAAAACAAATAGCTTCAGAATGAGAACAAAAGTTATCTCTTTGAGTATTGCTCTGCTGATAGGAATGTCAGCATGGGCAGATGATGTATGGAACTGCAATGTTTATGAAGATTGCAGCAAAAATGTTCAAACTATAGATATACCTATCACTGGTCAGGAAAATGGGTATATGTGGGTCGAACTCGGTCTTCCTAGCGGTGTAAAATGGGCTTCCTGTAACGTGGGTGCAACTACGCCCGAAGATTTCGGAAACTACTATGCTTGGGGTGAGGTATTGCCGAAAGAGGAGTACACATCGGATACCTACAAGTATGCCAATGGATATAAATACACAAAATATTGTATAGATGCAAGTTACGGTGATGAGGGTTTTACCGATGGTAAGACTACCTTAGAACTGGAAAACGATGCCGCTCACGTGAACAGGGGAGGCAGTTGGCGTATGCCGACTGTAGCCGAATGGTCAGAATTGATAGACAATTGCATATGGACATGGACAACACAAAACGGTGTCAAGGGTTACGTAGTAACAAGCAAGGCGAATAACAACTCTATCTTCCTCCCCGCTGCGGGCGGTCGCTATGACACATACTGCTATGGCGACAGCGTTAATGGCTATTACTGGTTTTCGTCTCTTAACATTTCGGAAACGGGACACGCGTGGCGCCTCAATTTCAATTCGGACAATGTGAGCAAAGACGATACCTATCGTCATGATGGTCTGCCGGTGCGCCCCGTTTGTCAATCAGTCTCGGGACGATGCGGGAATGACCTCTATTGGCAATATGCAGGGCATACGCTCACTATCTCAGGTACGGGGGCGATGTACGATTACAATGGAAGCAATATGCCGTGGCTTTTGTTCCGCGATACCACTGACGCGGTTGTGCTGGAGTCGGGTATTACGCATATCGGCAATAATGCATTCAATGGCTTTGTGAAACTTGGCAAGATAGAGTTGCCGAGTACCTTGACCTCTATAGGAGCGAATGCCTTTGCAGGTTGCCGCAAGTTGTATGACATCTACGCTTACCCCATCGAACCGCCTGTAGCAGACAACAGTTCGTTTGCCAACTACAATGTGAATCTGTACGTGCCGTGCGACAATCTGCGTGATTACCAGATGGATGCGGTGTTCGGGTCATTCAAATACATCCAATGCATGAGCACCACCGGCACAGAGGAGGTGCAGACGGACATTACTACTGACCATGCCGCACAAAAGGTGTTCCGCGATGGGCAAGTATATATCCTGCGCGAAGGTGTACTCTACACCCTCACTGGCATAGAGGTGAAGTAGGAGACCTGCCTAATGACCTTCACAACCCCTCCAAAGGAGGGGCTCGATGATAATAGGCGAGAGACGTGAAGCGTAAGGTTGGCACGCGTAGCACACTGAGTGCCGTAGCGACATAAAACCCCTGCGGGTTGAGTAGAACTCCTTACCGGCTTGCGTCGTACAACAGTCCCCGTAAGGAGGGGGCTCAATAAAAGAATAGGGGCTGCTCGTGTGGGTAGCCCCTATTCTTTTTGCCTGTCATTTGTATATGTATTTATTACCCCCTATACACAAAATAACTGCTGAAAATGTGTAAGATATCACATTATTTGGACTTATTTTCAACCTAAAATAACAGTTGCAACTGCTTTTCGTTTTGAACGGACGGCTACGCCGTATTATTACCAATTGGTTCGTAAAATCACAAGCATACCAATCCGCCAGATGTTATGATATTTGGCGGTTGTAATCGCTGAATATTATAATATTTGGCGGTTACGTCCGCCAAATATGCACTTTTGCTTGCATATACAGAAAATAACCTGTACCTTTGCAGCAAAAATCAAGGGCTATGATACAGCGGAAACTACTATCAGTATTGCAAGAACAAATGCACAAGGGGAAAGCCATCGTTCTGATTGGTGCCCGACAGACAGGAAAGACTACCCTGCTAAAAGAAGTCATCAACGACCGAGAGTATAGCCTGTGGCTCAATGCGGACGACATGGAAATCCGAGATATGGTGCAAAACCTCACCCTATCGCGCCTGCAGAGTATGTTCGGGCGTTACCGATACATCGTGATAGATGAGGCACAACGTATCGAAAACATCGGCATACAACTGAAACTAATCACTGACAATATGCCTGATGTGCAATTGTTGGTCACCGGCAGTTCCGCCTTGGAGATTGCCAACCGTGTCAATGAGCCGTTGACGGGCAGAAAATATGAGTACAAACTTTATCCGCTATCCTTTGACGAATTGCAGGCTCATTTCGGTTTGATAGAAGAGCGCACCAAACTTCCTCTGCGTCTGGTGTATGGTGCCTACCCCGATGTGGTTTGCCACCCGGGTGAGGAGAAGACTATCCTTGCTCCGTTAGCCGACAGTTACCTGTACAAAGATGTGCTGCAATGGGAGCGTATCAAGAAGCCTGACAAACTGCTCAAACTGCTGCAAGCCCTTGCCTACCAAATGGGCAGCGAAGTGAGTTACAACGAGTTGGCACAGATAGTGGGATTAGACAAGGAGACTATCAGCATCTATATCATCCTGTTGGAGCAGGCACAAGTTATCTTCCGCTTGGGCTCTTTCAGCAGGAACCTGCGCAACGAACTCAAGTTCGCCCGCAAGGTGTATTTCTATGACAATGGCATACGCAATGCGCTGATTAACAACTTTGCAGACATAGCAATACGTCAGGATGTCGGGGCACTATGGGAGAACTACCTCATTAGCGAGCGTCTCAAGCGCAACCAGTACAAGGGGCTATACGTGAATACCTACTTCTGGCGCACTACGCAGATGCAGGAGATAGACTACATCGAGGAGTACGACGGCAAGATGTATGCCTTTGAGTTCAAATGGAATCCGAGAAAGACTGCCAAGCAAAACCCGACTTTCCGCAAAGCCTATCCCGATGCGGAGATACAGACCATTACTACGGACAACTATATTGATTTCTTGCTATAGCACACGTGGCGCAAGTCTGTGGTATGCAATACGGCTATTTATCTGTCTGATGGTTCTCTTGTCGGGCTAAGAGTTTGTCTATCTTGTCGTTGAGTTCGCGCGATTGCGCATCAAGTTTGTCGTTGAGTTCTTTGACCTGTTTCTCGAGGTCGTCGTTGTTGTCGCTGACCATAGCATCTACAAAAATGGCGTTGACCAATGACAAGCCGATGATACTGCATATTATCAACAACACACTGAAATACAGACGTACCCAACGTGCCGTGACGATAGAGGAGCCTTCGGCGATGGTGTCGGGTATCTCATTCCACCCCTCGCCTGTACAGATACGGAAGATGGCATAGATGCTGTCGATAGGTGTGGCGAAGTACTCGGGTGCCGAGTCTCGGAACAAAGCACACGACACCAACGCCACAATCAGAATCAGCACAATAAACCCAGCAAACACACCATAACTGTCGCGTATGGCTTTGCCGAAGTTCCTGGCGATAGTGGAGAAGTTGGGGAAGATATGGATAATCCGGAAGAAACGCAACACGCGTAACAACCTAAGCACCAGCAAGACAGACAGATTGCCTATCATACCCGCGGGCACAAAGAATGCTACCAGCGAGGGCAGCGATAGGATAACCAAAACACCGTCCAAGCGGTTCCATCCGTCACGCCAATAGCCCTTGAAGCCATACTCGATGTGCTTCACCACCATCTCGATGATGAAGATGAGCGTACAGACGAGGTCGGCAACAGACAACGCCAGACTATCCACACCGCTTTCTTGCGCAAAAATAATCGCCGCATTGACAAGAATCACGCACAAGATGATGTGCTCGTTGAGAAAGATTTTTCGTATTAACTGCTTCATTATTGGTCGGATTTTCTTGTAAATCAGTAAATGGAGCGGCAAAGGTACTGCTTATTCCGCAAACAGGCAAAAAATACGAGTCTAACCATAACAATAGGAACCCAAAACCTCAATATATACAACCTTATATATTTTAACAAATACGGTCATTTAGCCGATGTATCCACCTACAATCATCCTGTTATCCTCTCGCTATCCTCTCGTTATCCTCTCGTTGGCAGTAAATATTTACAACTATTTACAAAGTATGCCGTAAGTTGTTTTGTTGGGGCGGTTGCATAGGCAAAAGTGTATGTGATTTGTATATGTGCGTTTTTTTGTTTACCTTTGCACGCGGTTTGTGCGTGGTGCGTTTGTACTCACGCCGATGGGGTGACGGACAAACCAAAGATTGTAGAATCAACAACAATAAGTAGATATGATAAATTCGCAAGACATTAAGAACGGCGTATGTATCCGTATGGACGGCCGTCTGTATTTCGTGATTGAGTTCCTGCATGTGAAGCCGGGAAAAGGTAACACCATCATGCGTGTCAAATTCAAAGATGTAGTTGATGGCCGTGTATTGGAGCGCCGCTTCAATATCGGCGAGAAGTTGGAGGATGTCCGCGTGGAGCGCCGCCCCTACCAATACCTCTACAAAGAGGGTGAGGAGTACATCTTCATGAACCAGGAGACCTACGAGCAAGTGCCTATCGCCCATGACCTTATCACAGGCGTGGACTTCCTGAAAGAGGGCTTTGTATGCGATGTGGTTTCCGACGCATCGACCGACACCATTCTGTTTGCCGAACTGCCGACCAAGGTAGAGTTGCAGGTGGCTTACACGGAGCCCGGTCTGAAGGGCGATACCGCTACCAACACCCTGAAGCCTGCCAAACTGGAGACCGGCGCAGAGATTCGCGTGCCTCTGTTTATCAACGAGGGCGAGGTTATCCGCGTGGATACACGCGACGGCAGTTACTGCGAGCGCGTCCGCTAAGCATCGCTGTACGACGATTAACGACTTCACGAGGTTGCCTAACGCCAAGTTAGACAACCTCGCGTGCCACCATATGGGCACTAAATAAACATTAAATACCGTGTAATTAACCATTAATTTCGCAGTATGGTGAGGGGTGAAGTCAACAACTGACAACAACTGACGGTAGTAAGAAAGAAGGCGGGACAGGGAAACCCATGAAGATTTGTGATGAGAAAATAGAATTGCCCGTGCTGCACCTCGTGGGCGAGGAGGCGGACCGGCTGGGGATGGAGTGCTACGTGATAGGCGGTTGGGTGCGCGACCTCTTCCTTCACCGCCCGAGTACCGACATCGATGTGGTGGCGGTCGGCAGCGGTATCACGCTGGCTGAGGCGGTAGCCAAACGCCTCGGGCGGGGTGCACACTTGAGTGTATTCCGCACCTACGGAACCGCGCAAGTGAAAAAGGGAGACACCGAACTGGAGTTTGTGGGGGCACGCCGCGAGAGTTACCAGCACGACTCGCGCAACCCGCACGTGGAAGACGGCACCCTTGAGGACGACCAGAACCGCCGTGACTTCACCATCAACGCGATGGCAATATGCCTCAACCACGACCGTTACGGCGAGTTGCTTGACCCCTTCGGAGGTATCCACGACCTCAACGAGTGCGTCATCCGCACCCCGCTTGACCCCGACATAACTTTCTCCGACGACCCCCTGCGCATGATGCGCGCCATACGCTTTGCCACACAGTTGGGCTTCTACCTCGACCGCGAGACCTTCGACGCCATCGAGCGCAATCGCGAGCGCATCAAAATCATCACCCGCGAGCGCATTGCCGACGAACTGAACAAGATAATGCTCTCCCGACGCCCGTCCGTAGGGTGGATATTGCTGGACAAGACGGGCTTGCTGCCGCTCATCTGCCCTGAGGTGGCAGCCCTCAAAGGCGTGGAGACCAAGGATGGCAAGGGGCACAAAGACGTATTCCTGCACACGCTGCAAGTGCTTGACAACCTGTCTTCTAAGTCCGATAACCTGTGGTTGCGCTGGGCGGCACTCTTCCACGACATCGGCAAGCCCAAGTCCAAGGCGTGGGACCCGCAGGCGGGCTGGACATTCCGCAACCACAACTACATAGGCGCGAAGATGATTCCGCGTATCTTCAAGGCGATGAAGTTGCCGCAAAACGAGAAGATGGACTATGTGGTGAAGATGGTGGACCTGCACATGCGGCCTATCAACCTGATAGAAGACACCGTCACCGACTCCGCCGTGCGCCGACTGCTGTTTGAGGCAGGCGACGACATCGACGACCTGATGCTGCTCTGCGACGCCGACATCACCTCGCGCAACGCGGAGAAAGTGAAGCGTTTCCACAACAACTACCAACTCGTGCGCCGGAAGATGGTGGAGTTGGAAGAGCGGGACCGCATACGCAACTTCCAACCGCCCGTGCGGGGTGAGGAAATCATGTCGCTCCTCCACTTGGAGCCTTGCGCCCGCGTGGGCGAACTGAAAAGTGCCATCAAGGATGCCATACTCGACGGAATCATACCCAACGAGTACGAGGCAGCCAAAGCATATCTGATGAAAATAGCCAACAACGGGGAGCCTGCAAGCCCCCATGACGAGAAATAGACAATGAAAAAGTATGACTTTCTGATTATCGGCGGCGGTGTTGCCGGTATGAGTTTTGCCCTCAAAGTGGCACGGGCACAGAAGTACCGCATTGCGCTCTGCTGCAAGACCACACTCGAAGAGACCAACACCTCGAAGGCACAAGGCGGCATCGCCAGCGTGACGAACCTGCTGGTGGACGACTTCGAGAAGCATATCCACGACACCATGGTGGCGGGTGACTGGCTCAGCGACCCCGCTGCCGTAGAGCAAGTGGTACGCAACGCGCCCCGACAGATAGAGGAACTGGTACACTGGGGAGTGAATTTCGACAAGAAAGCCGACGGTGAGTTCGACCTCCATCGCGAGGGCGGGCACTCCGAGTTCCGCATTCTCCACCACGCTGACGACACTGGAGCCGAGATACAGCGAGGACTCATGGCTGCCGTGCGCGCGAATCCTTATATAGATGTGCTGGAGAACCACTTTGCCGTCGAGATTATCACCCAGCACCACCTGGGCGTCCGCGTAACCCGTCGTACGCCTGACATCGAGTGCTACGGAGCCTATATCCTCGACCCCAACACCGGCAAGATAGAGACCTACCTCAGCCGCATCACCCTCATGGCAACCGGTGGCACGGGGGCTGTCTATGCCACCACCACCAATCCCAATATCGCCACGGGCGACGGCATAGCCATGGTCTATCGCGCCAAGGGGCAGGTGAAGGACATGGAGTTCGTCCAATTCCACCCCACCGCACTCTTCCACCCGGGCGAGACGCACCCCGCCTACCTCATCACAGAGGCGATGCGCGGCTACGGAGGCATCCTGCGACTGCCTGACGGTGAGGAGTTTATGCAGAAATACGACCCTCGTCTGTCTCTTGCACCGCGCGACATCGTGGCACGTGCCATCGACAACGAGATGAAGATACACGGACTCGACCACGTCTGCCTTGACGTGACGCACAAAGACCCCGAGGAGACCAAACACCACTTCCCGAATATCTATGCCAAGTGCCTGAGCATCGGCATCGACATCACCAAGGATTATATTCCCGTTGCGCCGTGCGCCCACTATATGTGCGGCGGCATCAAGGTGAACTTGGACGCGCAATCCTCTATCCAACGCCTGTACGCTGTGGGCGAATGTAGTTGCACGGGGCTGCACGGTGGCAACCGTCTGGCAAGCAACTCCCTCATCGAGGCGGTGGTATATGCCGACGCCGCAGCACGCCACAGCCTAAGCGTGATAGAGAACTACGGTTTCAACGAGCAGGTGCCCGATTGGAACGACGAGGGCACCATGACCAACGAGGAGCACGTCCTCATATCGCAGGACATGCGCGAAGTGGGGCAGGTGATGTCCACCTACGTGGGCATCGTGCGCAGCGACCTGCGTCTGCGCCGTGCGTGGGAACGCCTCGACCTCCTCTACGAAGAGACCGAAGACCTCTTCAAGCGCGTCAAAGCCACACGCGAGATATGCGAACTGCGCAATATGATTAACGTCGGCTACCTCATCACCCGACAAGCCTTGGAGCGCAAGGAGTCGCGCGGACTGCACTACACCATCGACTACCCCAAGAACCCTAACAATAATACACAAGAAGTATGGTAAACTACGCAATCGCCAATGCCTCAATCGTTCCCGTACGGCGGGAACCTGCCGAGGAGAGTGAACAACTCACCCAATTGCTGTTGGGCGAACAATGCACGGTACTCGACCGCCTGCCGCGATGGACCAAAGTGCACTCCCTGCTTGACGGGCAGGAAGGTTGGGTGGACTTCAAGATGGTCACCATTGTGGAGCAACTGCCTGAGTATCAACATCCAACGGCTATCATCACAGAGCCCTACACCTTGGCGGTATCTTGCAACAGCCCTAAGGTGCGCATGCCGCTGACGATGGGAACACACCTGTCTGACTACCACGACGGCTTCTTCTCGGTGTTGGACACGCAGTACGAACTTCTGCCGCAGCACGCAACCGTGCAACCCCTGCCGTTTGAGTTGGATAAGATAGAGCAGGTGCTCATGTCGCTGCAAGGTGCCCCGTATCTCTGGGGAGGCAAAGGCGCATTGGGTATCGATTGTTCGGGCTTCACGCAAGTGTTCTATGCGCTGTTTGGCGTACAACTGCTGCGCAATGCGCGCGAGCAAATCACACAAGGCGAGACCGTTCCCGCATTGGCTGACGCACGCCTCGGCGACTTGGCGTTCTTCGACCACGCCGACCGCAGCCCGCAACAGACTTCCGTCTCGCATGTCGGCATACTGCTTGATGCTACGCATATCATGCATTGCTCGGGTTGCGTGCATGTGGATAGTATTGACAATGAGGGTATTCATCTTCCCAATGGCGAACTGACGCACCACTTGGTGGGGATTCGCCGGTATAAAATGATGTGATTATGCTACGCAACACTCACATAATCACCCTGCTATGCGTCTTGTGCGCCGCAAGCAGTTGCACACTTTTCGGCAAGCGCAGCAATGGTGTAGTGGCCGAATACGACGGGCAGACCATTACCCAATCCGACATTGACTACATCACTGCGGGGCTATCGTCCGAGGACAGTGCGCGCGTTGCCGATGCTTATATCCGCCAGTGGGCGACCGCCCTCATAGAATACAACGAGGCAAAAGACGTGCCCAACAAGAATATAGAGCAATTAGTGGAAGACTACCGTCACTCCCTGTATATACACGACTACGAGGAGCGGCTCATCGCACAACGTATGCCCAAGCAGGTGGAAGATACATTGGTGGCACAATTCTATGAGACACATACCAAGCACTTCGTACTTCGAGAGACTATTCTCCGTGGTGTATTGCTGGTTGTACCCAACGGTGCCCCTAATATGGACAAACTAAAGCACTGGTTGCAAGAACCTACGGACGAGGCGAATATAGAAAGCATTGAGAAATATGCCTATCAATATGCCACAGGGTATGAGTTGTTTGTGGACGAATGGAAGACCGCCAACCAGATACTGATGCGTATGCCCTTCAAGGAAGACGACTTCCTGAAGCAACTCAACCATAAGAAACAAATAGAATTACAGGACAGTATCAGCACCTATCTGCTGCAAGTGACGGATATTCATGCGACGGGAGAGGCAATGCCATTGGACTATGCCACGCCCGAAATAGAGAAGATAATCCTTAACCAACGTCAGGTAGAGTTCCTCAAGCAAGAGCGTGATGCCCTCTATGAACAAGCACTACGGGAACACAAACTAAAGTTCCCGCTACTATAAACGTGTAGAGACTTAGAACTCCCACAAGTAAATACCTAACTTAATCTGCCACTGGTCGAAGCGGCCACGTGTGTAGATGTCCTTGTTGGAGAACGACTGGGCATGGTAGGGGTTGATGATACCGAAGTCATATCCCCCGCGAATGAAATAGCGGTCGTATTGGAAGCCTGCGCCCACGCCCCATGTGACGTTCATGCGCTTCAAGGCACGGTCGCCCGCACCCTCAGGATTGGCGTCCTTGGAGTAAGGCTCGGCGTTGTAGTAGTTGATAACGGCGTTCTGCGTAGTGGTGCCGCTATCATCCTGTTCGTATTCCTTGCCCTGCATGGCGAGTCCGCACTGGATAGTCGGACCCGTATAGAGAATGAGCCATGTGCGTTTGGCAATCTCGAACTTGTACTGCCAATCCACAGGGAGTTCTATCTGGTGGTAGAAACTACGGGTACGCGTCTTGGGGTAGGTAGAGCCCGTGTACTTCTGTGTCCAGTCGGTGGAACCTGCGCCAAAGGTGTAGTTGAGTGCCATGGAGAATCCGAAGCCCTTTATGAGAGTGGCGTCATAGACAAAGCCTGCCTTCAAGCCGTTGTAGATGGTGGTTGTGCTTAGTTTGGTGACATCGGTCTGCGTGGGTGCGTTGAGACGTGTGATAGGTTCGGCGAAACCCAGTTGCAAGCCTATGAATTGCGGCGGGTTGCTCTGTGCAAAAGTGGCACTAACGGCAGTGGCGAGTAGCACTGCAAGGATGGTTATCTTCTTCATAATCAGATTATTTTCTACGTTTCTTACTGCGAGGAACAGCCTCCTCCTGCTCCTCTTCCTCATCATCGGCTGCGGCAGACACTGCGCCCTGCTTGGGACGCTCCGTGCGGTCGGGGTGTAGGAATATGTCACCCGGTCGGCGCGGGCGTTCCGCCTCCGCCCAGAAGAATGCGCCAAGGCGCGTGTCCTGCTCGGCTATCTGGTCGAGTGGGTACATGGTACCCGTGGTGGTCGTGGTGAACACCACGTGGTGAATCTTGCGGTCCTCGATGTACAGTTTGACGAAACTGCTCTGCGTCTTGTTGACACCCAAGAAGGTGCCGTTGTCTTCGCGCGGATAGAAGATGGTCTCGGCATTGCCACGCACGTCCACAAGGTACACCTCGTTGTCGCGCAGGTAGGCAAACATCTCCTTGCCGCTGAGTTGGTCGTATTCGCCGGTGCCCTCGCGCTTGATAGCAATGGCGTTGCCTGTGCCGTGTAGGTGGTCGAGAGCGTCGTTGTGTATGTGTATATCTATAAGGTCAGCGGATATCTGGTTGCTCTCGTTCCAACAGACAGGGTTGCCGAAAAGGGTAATGACGGAGTCGCGACCGTGGTAGCGCATGGAGTCGCACACCGCCTGCACGTCGTCGCGGTAGATGCGCACGTGGTAGAAAGCCCTTACTTGCCGGTAGGCGGTGTCCTGCCAGAGGGTGTCGGGTTGCTGTGCCTGCATCACGGAGTCCACCATGATACTGTCGCGCGGCATGAGCGAGAACACGCGGTAAGGCACCTCCTCGGTGTAGAGGGTGTCAGCGTGAAGGTAGCTGTAGTTGAGCGAGTCGGACCAGTCCACCATCATGGCACTGTCGGTGACATAGCCGTGTTGCCCGTCCTCCCACATCTCGCAGTATTGCCCGTAGAGACTGAGGTGGTTGGCAGAGTCGTGGGTGGCGATGTTGCCGATAGTCCGACCGTAGCCTGCCAGTTTGTCGTAGTAGATAGTATCGCCCGTGAGGGTCTTGCCATCGTCGTGCACAATCCGTGAGCGGTTGAGCAGCATCGAGTGTTCGGTCTCAGTGTTGTACCAGCCTTTGGAGGAGTGGATGGTGGTCTCCTGCTCGTACACAATCCGCGTCGGCCCCACGAGGTCGGCGCGGTGGGTGTCGGTATTGTAACAAAGTGTGTCGGCGGTGAGTACGAACTTCGGATTATCCAACTTCACCGTCCCGCGGAAGAGGGCACGGTAGTTGTCGGGCGTGTACTGCCCCCACCGCGAGGTAAGGGTGTTGAGGCTGTCGCGGATGGCTCCACCTGCAAAGTAGTAGGCGATATTACGCTGCCGGTCGTAGTTCAGACTGTCCGTGGTGAGAGTAGTCTGCTGGTGTATCAGGCGCACGCGACGGCGCAGGCGTGCCATGCGCGTATTGCCATTATAGAAAAGCACATCTCCGAAACCCTCAATGCTGTCGCCCTGCACGAGGTGCACATGCCCGAAGGCATGGAGCGAGTTCTCCTTGTCGAAGAAATAGGCGGAGTCGCAGTACATCAGCGCCGAGTCATGGCGGAAACACACATTGCCCCGCAGTATCTGCGCGTCGGGCAAGCGCTTCTCGTCGAAAGACAGTGTCTCCGAGTGCTCAAGATACACCATCGAGGTCTTGGCGGAGTCCTGCCCAGACTCCTGCGCATAAGCGGCAACGCTCACGCACAACAGCAACAGGGCAATATGTAAGTGTCTGAAACTCAATGCACCCAATTCGGATACTGGAAGTCACACCCGCGCCATGCCGGGTCAATAACCACATACACCTCTTTCTGCTTGTTGCGAATCCATTGGTCGATGGTCTCGGCACCCAGTTTCTGCTCCAGCATACCGCGCACCACCTGAAAGTCGTCCGTCAGGTTTGCCTTGTGGGCATCGCGCTTGGTCTTCAGGCGCACGATGGCGCACACCTCCTTGTTCTTGGTGCGATCCATCATCACAAACGGCTGACTGACATCGCCTTCTTGCATCGCGTATATCTGTCGTGCTATCTCGGGGGGCAGGTCCTGGTACTCGAACTTGCTCGCACCCGTGTTGGCATTGGTCATCAAGCCGCCGCTCATCACTGTGGACTTGTCCTCGGAGAAACGCGCAACCGCCTCCTCAAAAGACATCTTGTTGTTGGTCAGCAGCCCGCGGATGCTGTCCAACCTCGCAATGGCGTTCTGCTTGTCCTCATAAGACACGCGCGGCTTTAGCAGGATGTGTCGGCAATTGATGCGCTCGCCTTTCTTCTCGATGAGTTGGATGATGTGGTAGCCATACTCGGTCTCCACGATACGCGACACGCGCTTGGGGTCGCTGAGGTTGAACGCCACATCGGCGAACTCGCTGACCAGTTGCCCGCGCCCCACGAAGCCCAACTCACCGCCGCGCTTGGCGGACTCGGTGTCCTCCGAGTACAGCCGCGCCAACATGCTGAAGTCCGCCTTGCCGCTCATCACGCGCTCCGTGAACTCGCGCAACTGCCCCTTGATACGCTCCGTCTCCTCAATCGGCACGGGCGGCTCGATGCTCAGCACCTGCACCTCCACCTGTGCGGGCACCATCGGCAGCGAGTCCTGGCTCAGGCTGTTGTAGTAGCGGCGTACCTCGGCGGGCGTTGGGTGAATCTTCTCGGTCAGTTTGCTCTGCATCTGCTGGATAATCATCTGGTTGCGCACCATGGTCATCATCTCCTCGCGTATCTCACTGCTGCTCTTGCGGAAGTACTCTTCCATCTTCTCCTTGCTGCCGATCTGCGAGATGTAGTAGTTCATACGCATGTCCACCTGATGGCTCACCGAGGACTCGTTTGCCTCAATGGAGTCCAACTCCGCTTGGTGGAGGAAGAGTTTCTGAATCGCCAACTGCTCGGGTATGACGCAGTACGGGTCGCCCGCAATGGGTTGCCCCTCGTATTGCGCACGCAACCGCTCCTCCTCCACTTCGCTGCGGAGAATGGCTTCGTCGCCTACCACCCAAATCACCTCGTCGATGATGTTGTCCTGCGCTGTGGCGGGCTGCAGGGGCAAGTACGCCACCACAAGGAGCAGCAGGCAGTATATCAAACTTCTACTTTGCATGGATAATCTCATTTTGTATTGATATTCGGATATTTAGCCCACAAAAGTACGAAAAATGTATCAGAGTAGCAAATGTGTGCGGTTTAATCGCTGTATGCTCTCGGTATAAACGGCTTAATCACATACTAATCACATACTAATCACATACTAAACACATACTAATGACATACTTTTAAGTCGAAAAGATGTCGAGTGGAAAGTGGGGAGTAGTTGAAAGTTTAGAGTTGAAAGTTGAAAGAAGTTGAGAGTTGAGCGTTGAAAGTTGAGTGCAGTTTGGAGTTTGATGGTTTTTATGACGACGCGAGCCGCGTCGTCCCCCGCGTCGTCCCCTATGAAATGTGTGCGGATTTGCGTATTCCAAAGAAAAGCAGTAACTTTGCGCGGACTTGTTAATTCTCTGTTAAAGTGTCAATCCCCCGTTGAAGAGAAACAAACCAAGATATATCGAATGTGAAGAAAAAGGAACCCATTACATTGAATATGAACCAACATACTCTACAATCTCCTTTCACCCTTTCGGGGAAGGGACTGCATACAGGCTTGCAGATTAACGCCACTTTCCGCCCTGCGGCGGAGAATACGGGCGTGCAACTCTGCCGTGTCGATTTGCCCGGCAAACCGACCCACCAGGCACTTGCCGACTATGTGAGTGCCACCGAGCGCGGCACCGTCCTTGAGCATGGCGCATGGAAAATATCCACCGTGGAGCACGCCCTCTCGGCGCTCTACGCCCTCGGCGTGGACAACTGCCTCATCGAGGTAGACGGTCCCGAGATTCCTATCCTCGACGGCAGTGCCAAACTCTTCGTCAGAGCCATTCAGCAGGCAGGCTTGCAGGAGCAGCAGGCGGAGCGCAAAGTGTTTGTCGTAACGGAACCTATCGAGTACGTCTCCGAGCGGGGCAACAAATTAGTGCTGCTGCCTTCCGACCACTACGAGGCGGAGGTGATGATTTCCTTCCCGAGTGTCCTGCTGCGCGAGCAGCGTGCCGAACTGCACGACCTGAGTATGTACCCCCGCGAGATAGCCGCTGCCCGCACGTTCTGCTTCGTGCGCGAGATAGAGCCGTTGCTGCGTATGGGGCTTATCAAGGGCGGCGACCTGCAGAACGCCCTCGTTATCTACGAGACACAGATGTCGCAGGAGGGATTGGACTATATGACCGAGAAACTCGGCGCACCGCACCTCGATGCCACCAAACTCGGCTACCTCTCCCCGCTCAACTACCAGAACGAGCCCGCACGCCACAAACTGCTTGACCTCATCGGCGATATATCGCTTCTGGGCTGCTATATCCAAGGTCGCCTCATTGCCGAGCGCCCCGGACACACCTTCAACACCCAGTGCTGCCGCCAACTGAAAAATAAAGTGATTCAATAATTTACAAATTTACAAATTGACTATGACTCAACCATTAGCATACATCCATCCGGAGGCGAAGATTGACCCCTCCGTGCAAATCGGTCCCTTTGTTTTTATTGACAAAGATGTGGAAATCGGTGCAGGCACCATCATCGATGCCAATGCCACTATTTGTGAGGGCACGCGTATCGGCAAGAATTGCCATATCTTCCCCTCTGCCGTAGTGGGTGCCATTCCGCAGGACTTGAAGTTCAAAGGCGAGAAGACCTACGCTATCATCGGCGACAACACCACCATCCGCGAGTGCGCCACCGTCCATCGCGGTACTGCCAGCAAGGGCAAGACCGTAGTGGGCAACAACTGCCTGATTATGGCGTACTGCCACGTGGCACACGATTGCCTGCTTCACGACCATATCATTATGTCCAACGCCACCCAGTTGGCAGGCGAGGTCGTGGTGGACGACTGGGCAATCATCGGCGGCGGCACGCTTGTGCACCAGTTTACGCATATCGGTGCGCACGTGATGGTGCAGGGCGGCTCCAAGATTAACAAGGACGTACCGCCGTACGCTATCGCAGCCCGTGAGCCGATTTCGTATTGCGGTATCAACTCCGTCGGACTCAACCGCCGCGGCTTCACACGTGAGCAGATTGCTTCTATCCAGGACACCTACCGCCTCCTCTATATGTCGGGGCTCAACGTGTCGCAAGCCGTGGAGCAGATCCTCGCCACCGTACCCGAGACACCCGAGCGCAACGCCATCCTCGACTTTATCAAAGCCTCCCCCCGTGGCATCATCCGCGGCATCAATTAATGCGTAATGCGTAATGCATAATGCGTAATGAAATAATTAACGTTTAATTACGCGCTAATTAACCTTTCTTTTTAATTCAACAAGTATGGAAACAGAAGAAAGAAGTCTCAATTTCATTGAGCAGATTGTAGAGAAAGACCTCGCTGAGGGCAAGAACAACGGCCGTATCCAGACTCGTTTCCCGCCCGAACCCAACGGCTACCTCCATATCGGACACGTCAAAGCCATCTGTATGGACTTTGGTATTGCCGAGAAATACCACGGTGTCTGCAACCTCCGTTTTGATGATACCAACCCCGTCAAAGAGGACGTGGAGTACGTGGATTCCATTCAGCAGGACATCGCGTGGTTGGGCTTCAAATGGGGCAATATCTACTATGCCAGCGACTATTTCCAGCAACTCTATGACCTTGCCATCCGTTTCATCAAAGAGGGCAAGGCGTACGTAGATGAGCAGACTGCCGAGCAGATAGCCGAGCAGAAAGGTACGCCTACCGAACCGGGTGTGGCTTCGCCTTACCGCGACCGTCCCGTTGAGGAGAACCTGCGCCTCTTCGAGGCAATGCAGGCAGGCGAGATAGAGGATGGCAAGATGGTCTTGCGTGCCAAGATTGATATGGCGAATCCGAATATGCACTTCCGCGACCCCATCATGTACCGTATCATCACCACCCACCCGCACCACCGCACGGGGCGCAAGTGGAATGTCTATCCGATGTATGATTTCGCGCACGGTCAGAGCGACTATTTCGAGGGCGTTACCCATTCGATTTGTACCCTTGAGTTTGTCGTTCACCGTCCTTTGTACGACTATTTCCTCGACCAGTTCGTAGAGGGCGACTACCGTCCGCACCAGTACGAGTTCAACCGCCTGAATATCACCTACACCGTGATGTCGAAGCGCAAGATGCTCCAACTCGTCAAAGAGGGGCTTGTGCGCGGCTGGGACGACCCCCGCATGCCGACCGTTTGCGGTCTGCGCCGCCGCGGTTATACCGCCGAGGCAATCCGTGCGTTCATCGACCGTATCGGCTACACCAAGGTAGAGGGTATGATTGATGTCAGCCTGCTGGAGCACACCGTGCGCGAGTGCCTCAAAGAGACCGCGCCGCGTGTCTGCGCTATCTTCGACCCCGTCAAACTCGTTATCACCAACTACGAGGGCGACGGCGAGACCATCACGGCGGAGAATATCGACGGGCATCCCGAACTTGGTACGCGCGAGATGCAGTTCGCCCGCGAACTCTATATCGAGCGCGGCGACTTCCTCGAGCAGGCGGACAAGAACTTCTTCCGCCTCAGCCCGGGCGGGCGTGAGGTGCGCCTCAAATCGGCGTATATCATTCGGGCAACCGGCTGTGAGAAAGATGCCAATGGCAACATCACCACCGTCTATGCTACCTACGACCCCGATTCCAAGTCGGGCACCGAGGGCGGCAACCGCAAGACCAAATCGACCATCAACTGGGTGGAGTGCCGCTCGTGCCTCGATGCCGAAGCACGCCTCTACGATCGCCTGTTTGCCGTCGAGAACCCGTCGGCGGAAGAGGGCGATTTCCGCGACCTGCTCAACCCGAACAGCCTTATCATAAACAAACATGTTAAAGTAGAAGGCTCTTTGTGTAAAGAGTTGCACGCTCCTATGATAGAGAACGGTATCGCGCAGGAGAACCACTACCAGTTGCTCAAACAGGGCTACTTCGTAGTCGATCCCGATACCACGCCCGAGCACCTCGTCCTCAACCGCACTGCCTCGTTGAAGGACAACTGGCAAAAATAACCGACTTCCCCACCCCCTCCAAGAGCACCCCACTGCGCGTCGCTTGTGGGGATCCCACTGCAGGAGGGGCTGTCTGAGAGCACAATACATACACTCACACGCTCTTGCAAAAGAGTGTGGGAGTGTATGTATTAAGGATGATTAAAGGGCTTCCAATGGTTTTTGGTCGGATAGCACAATAGTGCCCAAAGGCAAGAAAATGAAAAATAATTTGGATTTTGGACGATTTTGTATTACCTTTATAGCCGATTATGGTAAATTGCGATAGACATATATGCAAAAGCCAAATAGATTATATTTATGCGCAAGCGACAATTAGAACAGAACGAGAACAAACAACAATTAGAACTACTGATATAATGACAAAGAAATTTTCACTACTATTGTTTTTTGCCGCGATACTATGCGGCATGAGTGTTTATGCCGCACCGGGCGGCACGTGGACGGACATCGAACACCTCGCCTATCCGACACCGAAGAACCTAAGTGCCACGATTGACGGTTCGCGTGTCGTTCTCGAATGGGACGGCGTGCAATGGCCTGCCGACGGCTATCCGCAGGAAGTTGACGGCAAAGAAGTGCCCAGTGATTTCTGCTACGATATATGGTGCCGTACGAAAGTAAGCGGTACGGACACGTGGGGCAATTGGTGGTATAGAACATCACGCGATCGGGTTGACAGCAACGGGGATTTCGTCAGCCGCTTGAAATTATTGGACGACATTGAGTCCGGCAAGAGTTATGAGTTCCGCATCCGTTGCCGCAGATATGTAGAGCCCGATAATCCGTGGGACCTCGAGGACCCGACGCGGGATTGCTACTACAGCGAGTACTCCGAGGCGGTACGGGCGTACCGTCTCTTTGACAAACTGGACATCTCGCTGGTAGGGGATACTCATAAAGTGTCTTTGAATGGCACAGCAACGATAGATGTGGCGTACACTTATACCTCCACACGCGAGGCGGAAGGTGAGGAACCGCTGTACTTCACTTTTAAGGCGATTGAAATCCCTAAACTTCCCGATGGTGTAACCCCCGAAGCACCCGTCGCGGGAGGAAAGCCCTACGTACAGAGAAACGGTACGCCACTCACGGTGAATTCGTTAGATGTGGATAACTCCGCCGATTACGTTGACCCGACAAATTTCGTGATGAAGGCTTCCAATACGGGTGCGACGGGGAAATTGACTTGGCATGCATGGAAGGATCTCAAAAACTACCACCATGACAACGTAACCCTTTGGGTACAAGGCTGGGCGAAGCCCGAGACGGAGGGCGGCAATCCGCGCTGCGTTCTGGACGAAGCCATCGGGAAGATTAATCTCGATACGCGCACTGTCACAGCCACACCGCAGCCCGACCAGGACAACATTCTCCTTACATGGCCGAAGATCCCGAATGCGGCGAAATACGAAGTATGGCGTGCGGGTGCCAAGGATTCCGACCCCTATGAACGCATCGAAAGTTTTTCCGTCCAGAGCGAGACGGTGATGTTCACGGACATGAGCGTTTTCCCTGGAACGCGCTACAAATACAAAATCGTAGCGTTGGATGCGGACGGCAAGGAGATTGACAGCAACGCCGGCAATCCGGTCTATGCCTACAGCCGATTAGACGTGTTCTCGACGGCGGATCAGTCCCTTTACAGTGTAGAGCCGCAGACGCCATGGAACGGCAAGGTGGACATCGTTGTCCGCTACTATTCGGCGCGCGAGCCGCGGGTGGATGGCACGCCGCACTTCAAGTTGATTGCCGAGAATTACGAGAGCGGTGAGCCCGTGACCGTGAAGACGCTGACGCGCGCGGACGGTGAAGTGCTCAACCCGAATGACTTCACGCTGGCGGACCAGCAGAATCTGGAACAGCGGCTTGTGTGGGACGCGGGTAAGGACCTCGGCGAGACGCTGGTTGAGCGACTCCGCCTGACAGTGGACTGCGCAGGCGTTGAGCCGTATGGGGAAGGAGAGTCCGTTACGGAGTGGACGGGTTCGCCTGCCAAGTATAAGGAGAATGTCCGCCTCGACACACGCAGTCCACGGATACGGAAATTAGGACAGGGAACGCATGCTTATGTCAATCTCGACTGGTTCCCCGGCGCAACGAAAGCCGACCTCTACTGCAACGGCACGCTGATTCATACGACGACCGATGAGTACACGCGGTACAAACGTCTCGACAACGAAGAGTTGAACATCTGGGGTGTGAACGAACTGAAACTCGTTCCCGACAAGGGCGAACCATGGGTTGGATATATCGCCTATCCCGCCTTTGACTTCACCGTTACCAAGGGCATAGCGGACGGCATTATGCTCACATGGAACACGGTGGATGACGAGGCTGTGGGCGGCTACAAGATACTGCGCCGCAAAAAAGGTTCAACAGCGGACTTTGATGCGCTTGCGACCGTGGCTGTGGATGTAACCACCTATACGGACCAGACGGCGGAAGAGGCAACACTATATGAATACACCGTAGTGCCGCAGCGCATGTGGGACGCAAATATAGGTCCCGTTCCTGCAACAAAAGAAGGCTACAGAACGCTTGACAAGGCGGAATTACAGGGTTTCTCCACCCGTTGGCCATGGAATGGCAGGGTGGATATAGACCTGACCTACCAGACGGCACGAAAGCAATATGCCGCCGCTATGGGTATTGCTATGCCGGACAGAACAGTTACCATTGCGGTAACGACGGCGGATGGGATGGCGCTTGCCGTCCAGTCGCTCGTACGAGAGACATTGGATAAGTCAGCGGGGATAATCCGGCGCGAGACGATAAAGAACGGGGCATTTACGCTCGGCGCAAACGACCGTATCATTTGGGACGCACCGACAGATGCGCCGCGGGTGCACGAACCCAATGCCGTGATGACTATCACAATCAATGGCGACGAGTACAGCGAGCCCATTGAGTTCACGCAAACATTCGACCTTGACACCCGCCTAAGAGTTATTGAACTGCAGGGCGGTCTGGAGAGTATGCCAATCCCATGGTCCACACGCTGGGCAAAACCGGAGGTGCAAGAGGGTGGTCTTGGCTTTGGCGAGAATGACGCATGGTGGAAGCAGACGGCGGTGCTGACAGATGTTACGGACAACCAGAATCCCATAGAGATTCTGAGAACCGAGGCAAAACTCGGCGAGGGTACGGTTTGTACGTGGACACCCAAGAAGTGGGGGCAGAACACGCTCAGGCTGATACTCCGCCCTGTCCGCAGCAACGAACAAACGGAGTACGCTGTATCATTCTACATAGAGCCTGACTTCACCTTCACCGCTACGCAGGACAACCGCGACAGCATCATTGTGGAGTGGAACAGCCCCAAAGGTATGCGCATACACTCTTATTCTATCCGTCGCCGTGCGGCAAACACCAACGATTCCTTTGAGGAGGTGGCTACCTGCACCGACACCACCCGTTGGGCGGACACATCGGACGAGACCATAGTGGGCGAGTTCGAGTACACCGTCATGCCGCAGACAGACGACAACACGGACGCATGGAGGCAGTTCCGTCCTGTAACAGGCTACCGCGCACTGGATATAGCCCGCCCTGTTACCATCACGCCTGCTGAGAACGGCACCGTAACACCCGACAAGACAACGGCTAAATACGACGACTTTGTAACGCTGACAGTTACGCCTGCTACAGGCTACGAGTTGGAGCAACTCCGTGTCATGGACGACGAGACGCTGATAACCGTATGGAGTGAAGAAGGCGAGTACGTATTTAATATGCCTGCCAATGAGGTACATGTATACGCTACTTTCAAGGCTATTGACTACATCGTTAACATTATATCTCCTGAAAACGGTACGATAACTGCCGACAAAAAGACGGCACACTATGGCGAAACCGTCACCCTGACCATCACACCCGACGAGGGATATGAGTTAGAGTCTCTTCGTGTCATCTATAACGATGCAATAGTGCCTGTAACCGAGGGTAATACATTCGTCATGCGCGCATGTAATGCAGCAATCATAGCCGACTTCAAGATGATTGACTACGCCATCACCATCGAGCCTGCCGAGAACGGTACCATAACCGCCGACAAAACAACGGCAAACATGGGCGAGACGGTAACGCTGACCGTTACACCCAACGAGGGCTACGAGTTCGACCAACTGACCGTAATGAATGGCGAGACCAAAGTGGATGTAACCCTGACCACCGAGGGCAACTACACCTTCGTAATGCCGACAGGCAACGTGGAAATATCTGCCACCTACAAGGCGATATACTACAACATCATCCTTGTGCCTTCGGTAAGCGGCGAAGTAACCGCCGACAAAGAGACGGCAAACATGGGCGAGACCGTAACGCTGACCGTCACACCCGACAAAGGCTACGAGTTGGACAAAATCCACGTGATGAACGGCACCACACAAGTGGCAGCGGTTGCTGAAGGGGAAGGCATCTATACCTTCACAATGCCCGCCGGAAATGTGGTGGTATCGTCCCTGTTCAAGGAGACAACCAGCACCGGTGTCAATGCCCCCAACACCACAGAGACTACTACCCGCAAAGTCTTCCGCGACGGACAAGTATTCATCATTCGTGGCAACAAGACCTACACCCTCATCGGCGTAGAAGTGAAGTAGAAGTAATAGTAAAAGAGAGGAGACTGTCTAACAACTTTGCATTGTTAGACAGTCTCCCTTTTTATTCCCCCCGCCGAAACGGATGCTGTACCCCGCGGGCAGGTAACCTTTTATCTCGTTGATACGGCTCTCCACCTGCATTTTCTGCGCATAGATGTCCGTGCCCCAGCGGAAATAGATATCCACCACGCAACTGCCCCGTCCCGTGCTGCTCTTCACGGTCGTAACGTCATTCACTTTCTTCACCACGCTCTCGAGAGGCTTGGTTACGGTAATCATCATTCGGTCTATCGGTTGCTGTCCCGCATCGGCTATCACGGTGATACGCGGGAACGGCACCTCGGGGAACAGCGAAGTCGGCATGCGGGTGTAACTATACACGCCAGCCAACAGCAGTCGTTCCGCGAACTGATGATGATTCTCTCGATGCAGAACAGCACCTGCCCTTTCCGCACCCGCTCGCCCGCCTGCACGCATGTCTCCGTGATGTACCCGCTTATCGGCGCCGTAACCACCGGTTTCTTCCTGTACACGGCAAACGCGGGGTATCTCCGCTCCTGTTCTATCCGTCCGTAGGTCGGCGTTACCGCCTCCCGTTGCCTCTCCGCCTGCATTGCCTGTCCGCTCTCCGCCGCAGATTGCTTGCCGCCTCTGCATCCACTCAACATCACGCCCGCCAGCACACTTCCTGCTGCCAACGCGCACCCCGTCAGTCCAATCATAATTCTTCTTTTCATATCATATTGTATTTTTTATTACTCTACCTCTCTACCCTCTACTCCCTACTCTCCAATCACGCCGCAAAATTACTACCCGATTTTGTGGAAATTCTGTAGAAGTCTCCCATCTTCATTTTTTCTATTTGTATAATTGTCTCTTAGAGGTTAATCTCCTAATACCTACTCTCTCTAAATTCCCCTCCTATGGAGGGGCAGGGGAGGTCTCTGGCTTGGTATCTTATATCCTCGAATTAAAAGTATGACATTAGTATGTGATTAGTATGTTATTAGTATGATATTATCGAAAGGATGTCACGAGGATATGCAAAGAACAGGCACGCTTTTTTACTGTCTCAATTTGTATAATTGCTGCTTTTTTCGTAACTTTGCAGCAAATAATAATATATGAACTACTTAAGCGAACTGAATCCGTCGCAGCGTGCGGCGGTGGAATATAATGACGGTCCCCAATTAGTGATAGCCGGTGCGGGGTCGGGCAAGACCCGTGTGCTGACCTACAAGATTGCGTACCTGCTGGAACACGGGGTTCCCGCGGGGCATATCCTCGCGCTGACCTTCACGAACAAGGCGGCGAGAGAGATGAAAGGGCGCATTGCGCAGTTGGTGGGCGAGGAGGAAGCACGCTACCTGTGGATGGGGACGTTCCACTCCATCTGCGCCAAGATACTGCGGCAAGAGGCAGACAAACTGGGCTACACGCGCGATTATTCGATATACGACACGACGGACTCGAAGTCGCTGCTCAAACATATCGTGAAAGATATGCAGTTGGACGAGAAAGTATATAAGGTGAGCACGCTGCTGGGACGTATCTCCATGGCAAAGAACCACCTGCTGTCACCCACACAATACGCGGCGAACCGCGAGTTTACGATGCAAGACCGCTTTGAACGGCTGTACGAAATGACGCGCATCTACACGGAATACAACCGGCGGTTGCGCGCTGCCAACGCGATGGATTTCGACGATTTGCTGTTTATGACCAACGTGCTTTTCAAGCAAAACGAGGACGTGCTCAGCAAGTATCAGGAGCGGTTTCAGTATGTGCTGGTGGACGAGTATCAGGATACAAACTACTCGCAGTACTTGATAGTCAAGCGATTAGCCGAACCGCAAAACCATGTGTGCGTGGTGGGTGACGATGCCCAGTCGATATACTCGTTCCGCGGAGCGAACATCGAGAATATCCTGACGTTCCAGAAGGGCTATGCCAATGCGCAGATGTTCAAACTGGAACGCAACTACCGCTCAACACAGACGATAGTGAATGCCGCAAATTCGTTGATTAGGCATAACAAAGGACAGATTTTCAAGGAAGTATATTCGGAGAAAGAGCAGGGCGACCGGCTGCGGCTGTCCACCTATATGACCGACCGCGAAGAAGCACAGGCGGTGGCACAACAGATAAAAATGCTGATGAAGGCAGGCGCGAAAGGCGACTTGTCCTACGACGACATCGCGGTGATGTACAGGACCAACGCGCAGTCGCGTGTGATAGAGGACGAGTTGCGGCACCTGTCTATCCCGTACCGCATTTATGGGGGCACGTCGTTCTACCAGCGCAAAGAGATAAAAGATGCGATTGCGTACTTCCGACTGGCGGTGAATCCCGCTGACAATGAGGCACTTCTGCGTGTAATAAACTACCCGATACGCGGGATAGGCGACACCACGGTGGGGCGCGTGAATGAGGCCGCACGCGCGACGGGCGTATCGCTGTATGAGGTGATTTGCGACCCCGACGGTGCCAAAGCAGAGGTGGCTGCGGCAACCAAAAAGAAACTGACTGACTTTGCGCAGATGATTCAACGCTTTGCGCAACGTGCTGATACACAAGACGCTTACAGTTTCGCAGACGATGTGCTGCGGGAGTCGGGCGTGATGCGCGATGCCAAGTCCGACACCTCGCAGGAGGGTGTGGCGCGACTGGAGAACCTGCAGGAGATGCTGGCGGGTATCCATGAGTTCGTGGAGAACCGCCAAAAGCAGGGGATAGACTTCACACCGATGACGGATTTCCTGGCGGAGGTCAGTCTGCTGACCGACCAGGACGAGCGTCAGAACGATGAACAGCCGCGCGTGACACTGCTCACGGTGCACTCTGCCAAGGGGTTGGAGTTCCGTGTGGCGTTTATTGTGGGGTTGGAAGAGAACCTGTTCCCATCGCAGTTCTGCCAGTCGCCGAAGGACTTGGAGGAGGAACGCCGGCTACTGTACGTGGCAATCACGCGCGCGATGGAGCAGTGCTACCTGATGTGTGCGCGGCAACGCTTCCGCAACGGGCAGACGACATTCTCGTCGCCGTCGAGGTTTATCAAGGATATTGACCCGCGGTTTATCATAATGGTGGAGGCGTCGCGGATGAGAGAGAGTGCGCTGAGTGTGCCAAAAGGCTATAAACCAAGCACTAACGCCGCACCACGCGCGGCAGTATCACCTGCTCCGGCTCCGCAGAACCTGCGGCGCACCACGGGGACACTGGAGAAGACGGCGAAGAAATCCATTCGCAGCGAGTGGAAAAAAGACGACCGTATCAACCATCGCACGTTTGGCGATGGCACGGTGCTGGAGGTCTATCGCGAGAACGAGAACGACAAAATCGATATACAATTTGACAACGTGGGCAAGAAGACCCTGTTGCTCACCTACGCCAAACTGACGCGGATATAACAATATGGTATATCCAGTCTATCATCTTACCTGATTATATGAAATCTCTTTTCGTCATTCTGCTCACTCTTGTGGTGAACATATCTGTCTGTGCTGCTACCGATGATTGGGCACAGCATAATCGTTATGCCAAAGCAAACCTGTCACTTACGCAGGCTCCGTCTGTGGTCTTTATGGGGAATTCCATTACCGACCATTGGGATAATATACACCCTGGTTTCTTTACAGACAACAACTATGCCAACCGTGGTATCAGTGGACAGGTAACTTCGCAAATGCTTGTACGCTTTCAAGCCGATGTGATACAACTCTGTCCGCAGATAGTGGTCATTCTTGCAGGTACCAACGACCTTGCTCTCAACAATGGTAAGATAACCATTGAGCATATTGTAGAGAACATTCAGTCTATGTGCGAGTTGGCACAATACAACCATATTCTGCCCATTATTTGCTCTGTACTTCCTGCTTATGAATACCCGTGGCGTAAAGAGGTGGAGAACCCCGCAGAGTTGATACGCCAACTGAATGTTCTGCTGCAGATGTATGCCCGACAAAACAACATTCCTTACGTGGACTACTACTCTGCATTAGTGGACGAGTGCGGTGGGTTACCCGAAGCATACACCAACGATGGCGTACATCCCACCGCAGCAGGCTACGACATTATGGAACCCATTATCACTGCGGAAATCAACAAATACCTTACTGACACACAAGAACAAACGGATATTTGAAAATAGGGACTAATAGACATTTCTTGTACCTAAAGTTGCTGTAAATATATAATTTTCGGTCTATAGGTCATTTTGCAGGCTGCGATAT